>ERZ1643251.344-NODE-344-length-72840-cov-12.564292_pt1 | contig 72840 bp, 87 predicted proteins | sample MGYA00579261_ERZ1643251 | MGnify/ENA primary metagenome ERZ1643251 (study PRJEB29033, sample SAMEA4952267) | chicken gut metagenome | biome: Broiler Chicken; feature: Gastrointestinal Tract; material: Caecum | place: Ireland | collected 2018 | study: Broiler...
AAGTAATAGAAGAAACAAGAAAGATGAACTATAAAAACATATATTTAATAACAGAACATGAAAATTATTATGAAAAAACAGGATGGGAATTTTTAGAAAAAGCACCTTTGGAAGATGGTAATTATACTAAAATATACGAATATGATTTAACAAAATAATAAATTATTATAGATAGAAAAAAGAAAATTTACAGGAGTTTCAAATGAAAAAATATAACAAAATAATCACAAAAGAATTAAATAGAATACTGCCATATCATTTACTTGCTGTTGTACTACATGGATTGGTAATTTATATAACTTTCAAAATTCCAGAAAGTATTGGAAAAATATTAGATATGTTATCTCAAACTAATATAGATAAAGGATTGATTATACAAGAAGCATATTGGTTGATATTTTATTCTACAATTATACTTATACCAAGAACAATATTTAGAACTTTATATTATAACACTTCAAGAAAAGCAGATACTTATTTAAGAAAAAGAGTAGTTGAACACTTACAAAAAGTCAATCCTGAATATTTTGAAAAAGAGAATAAAGGCAATTTTTTAGCATATCTATCAAAAGAAATTTTAATGATTCGTAAAATATTAGGAAATTTTTGGTGGTGCTTAGCTAAAATTATTATAGCTCCAGTTATTGCAATTATATTAATATGGGGACAATTTAATAAATTACTTGCTTTATGGCTTATACCAATATTTCCAATATCAGTGATATTCATGTATCATAGTTATAAAAAATTAAAAGAAAAGGTAGAAATATCAAGAAAAACATATGTTGATTTGTCAAAAAATATAGAACAAAATACAGATGGATTTTTACTTATAAAGTCATATAATCAGCAAGAAAAACAAATAGATAGTTTTAAAAATATAAATTCAAAAATGTATAAAGCAGATTACGAAATAGGAGTTGCTAAAAATCATATAAGTAGAATAATTAATATTTTATATGGACTATGTTTTATGGTTAGCTTTACAGTTGGAATTCAATACATTTTGCAAGGGACATTAACGGTTGGAGAATTAACTGCTTTTATTGGATATATTAATTATGCTTTAACAGATTTTGTCGCAGGAATGCAAAAACTATTAGAAAGGATGCCATATTTAAAACAATCATTAGATAGGTTTAATTATTTTCTAAATTTAGATGAATATAAAAAAGACGGAAAAAGTTTAGAAAAAATAGATACAATTGAAGTAAAACATTTATCATATTGGTATGACAATACTGGAAAACCAGCATTAAACAATATAAATATGAGAATACATAATGGAGATAAAATTGGAATTATTGGACAAGTAGGTAGTGGAAAGACTACTTTAATGAATATTATATCAGGCTTTTATGAAATTCCAGCAGGAATGGTATTAATAAATGGAGAAGATATAGGAAAATATAAAAAAGATGATTTATTTTCAAAATATAATTATGCCTTACAACAAAATATTATATTAGATGACACAATCAAAGCGAATGTAGATATTACAGAAAATTTGAATAATAAAGAATTTCAGAAAATAATTAAAAATGCAGAACTTAAAGAAGATATAGAAAAATTAGAGAAAAAGGAAGAAACTCTTGTTGGAGAAAAAGGATTTAAACTATCTGGAGGACAAAAACAAAGAGTATCAATTGCAAGGAATTTGTCAAATGCAAGAGAAATTAATATATTTGACGATACATTATCAGCATTAGATTCAATTACAGAGAAAAAAATAATGAATAACTTACTAAAAGAAGTTGGAGATAATACATTAATAGTTATATCTAACAAGATATCTAGTGTAGAAAAATTAGATAGAATATATGTACTACTAGATGGAAAAATAGAAGATTGTGGAACACATGAAGAATTATTGAAAAGGAATGAATTTTATAAAGAAATATATATGTTAGAAAAGAAGGAGGAAGAAGATGAAATCTATACTAAAGAAAAATAGTAAAATACTTTTTTTAGTTGCCTTTTTCTTAATTTTAACGAACATATTAAGTGTTACACATCCTTTAGTATTAAAACAAATATTAGATGTAGATTTTAATGACAATAATATTATTATCATTTTAAGAAATCTAACAATTATATATGTGACTGTGCATATTTTCCTTATCATATCAAAAGATATAAGAAATACAGTTATAAATAAAGCAATGTCAAAAATATTAAAAGATTTAAGAGAAAAGTTGTTTTGTCATGTGTTAAAATGGAATATGGGAACATACCAAAAATATAATTCATCAGAAATATATACAAGATTGACAGCAGATATAGATAATGTATCAGCACTATTTTTAGGAACTTTGCAAGTTTTAGTAAATGATGTTTTATATATTGCTTTAATGGTTGTATTTATGTTTTTTGCAGATGTCAATTTAGCAATTATAGGATGTATTGCAATGATAATCACAGCAGTCATTTCATATATATTTACACATCAGGCTGCAAAAGCAAATAGAGGAATATTAAATAAAAGAGATAAAGAAAATAGACAATATTCAGAAATGTATAATAAAAACAAATTAACCTATCTATTTGGACTACAAAAATATACAGCTAGAAAGATAGATAAAACTTTAGATGAAGAATTAGTATATAGAAAAAGATTTATATTTGCCCAAAATTTTGCATATCCGTTATCAGTTGCTATACAAGCTTTTGCAATTTACTTTATACTGCAATATGTATTTAACATTGATAGTTTAATTTCACTGGGAAGCATTTATTTAGTAATTAATTATATTAAAGATTGTAGAGATCCTTTAAATGAAATCTTTGAGCAATTAGAAGAAATCCAATCTTCATTTATGTCATTAAAAAGAATTAATGTGTTACTAAAAGAAAATGGAATAGAAGATATTGAAAAAGGTGAGAAGGATGAAGATTTAAAAGGTAATATAGAATTTGAAAAAGTATATATGCAATATGGAGATAACAAAGTTTTAAATGATATTTCATTTATTATAAAAGAAGGTAGTAAAGTAACTATTGCAGGAAAAACAGGTGTAGGTAAAACCACAATGATGAATATTCTAATGAGATTATATCCATTCCAAAAAGGAAGAATTTTAATTGGAGGAAAAGATATAACAAAAATTAGGATAAAAGATATTAGAAAAAATATCTCATATATATCACAAACACCATATATTTTAGAAGATACTTTAAAAAATAATATTATTCTTGGAGATGAAAGTATTACTGATGAGCAAATAAAAACTGTTGCAAAAGAAATAGGTTTTGAAAGTACATTAAATAAATTTAAAGATGGATTAAATGAAAAAATATCAAAATCTAAATTATCTTATGGTCAGTTACAAATGATTGCATTTTTAAGGGCAATTTTGCATAAAGCCAGTATTTATATATTTGATGAACCAACTTCAAATATAGACTTAAAAACAGAAGACAGAATACAAAAATTAATTGATAAAATCACAAAAGAAAGTACAGTGATTATCATTGCACATAGAAAGTCTACTATTGAAAATTCTGATAAGATTATATATTTAAAAGATGGTAAGGTTGATATGATAAAAAATAAATATGCAATAGATTACTAATTAAGCAACCATTTCAATTTGAAATATTATGTAAAATATGATATACTTTAATATGAATTACATATAAATCTTGGACTATGGGCTATTTATAGGAGGACATATATGAATGCAAAAACTTTACAGGATGTTATAAGAGAATATAATTCTCACGAAGAAGAAATCTTTGATAATGCAACTGACATATTCATCTCAAAAGTTCGGGATGAATTTGAAAAGATGTATAGAAATCATGAATGGTCAAAGATGATAGGTGTTTCAGAACTTGGAATTTTCATAACAGAATTAAGTGATGACTTTCAAAATGTTGAATTTAGAATTTCACCTTATCTTTCTGGAAGAAATGGAAAAGAATATGAGGAGGAGAATTATAATGATCCACCTTTTACCGAATATATTGAAAGAAAAAGATATATTGGTACTGAACTATGCAAATTTCAAGACGAAGATATCCTCGCCATCAAACCTTATTGTGAATCGTTAGAAAGAAAGGGTTTTGGTTGTTATGTTTATGAGGGTTCAAGAGAACTAGTTGTAACAATAAAAATTATTTAATTTTAAAGCCCAAAATATGTTCAAGGCAAAGGAGATTGCGATTTTTTGCAATCTTTTTTGTTTAAAGGAAAAGGAAGAGTCAAAGCTCTTCCTTTTCCATAATCTCTGGACAATTATACATATCAAATGTTTCTTTTGAAGTAAGATTATATGTCTTTGAACCTGAATCAATTACTTGTTTCATATGTTCAGCAAATCTTTTTTCATAATCGCTATCACGTCCTTTTACTACTATTTCAGAGATATTAAAATGTTTCTTTGCCATAATGTGCCTCCTTGATAATAAATTCTTTGTTAATAGTTACTGATATTATGTCCAGAAATTTTGCAACCAAGATGTAATTGTGTCTTGGATTCATAAATTATTCAAACTTAATTGTACCATGATTTTTAAAGTTAGTCAAAAATATAAACTGTTATCGACTTGAAATTATATACATTGAAAACTTTTTATTATTATGATAATATGTGAAAGATAAATAAAAGTAGGAGAAGAACATGAATATAAAAGAAATGCAACAAGCAGTTGAAATATTAGGTAAAGAGTGGAATTTAGGAAAAAAGGAATCTGGAGCTGAAGGAAATATATGTGCTTGGATTTATTTAATGGAGATACTAGAAGAAAGTGAAAAGATTATTACTTATAAAGAAAATGGTGAGCTTGTAGGCTTTTGTGGATATGCTAAATGGAATTCTAAAAAGCATCTGTTAAGAAAAAAATTAGCAAAAATAATAAGAAAGAAACTTATGAATAGTAAAAAAATAAAAAATAAATATGCAATAAAAAAGTATGATGAAAACTATGGATATTATGCACCAAAAGAAATAGAAAAGAAATTTGATGGAGAAATATCTATATTAATTGTAAAAAAAGAATATCAAAATAAAGGGATAGGAACAAAGCTATTATTAGAAGCTTTTAAGCTTGCCAAAGGAGATGGATTAAAGAAAATTCAAATACTAACAGATGAATCTTGCAATCATAAATTTTATGAAAAATGCAACTGTGAAATTATATATGAAACTAAAATTCAAAATATAGAAAGCAATATTGTTGGAAATAAGAAATTTGAAACAGCATATGTTTATGGGAAAAATTTATAATAATCATAACGATAAGAGTAAAAAGATAGAAAAGGATAGAAATAGCGAATCTATTCCTATCCTTACCAACTTGACAAAAATTTTTTTACAGGAGTGCAATTCCAACGGTCATTAAAAATTGCGTAATTGTTCCAGCAATTGTAGGTCCGAGTATTATTTTTACGATACCAATAGCAATTGGCATAGCTTCTAGACCAGACTTGATACCGTTAATGATATCAACAATTGCAAGAATGAGACATTGGTAAATTCCAATGTAAATTCCAACGAACAATCCTAACAAAATCAGGGCAATACCTAAAGCCCGTTGCATTAATCGCGTGAATTTCCTTTTCTTTAATTCTTTCTCGTCAAAATACATATTGTAATCTCCTTTTCACAAATTGGATTTTATTGTTACATACTATAATTATACCACTTTTTAGATATTTTTTCAAAAATCAATCAATATGAAACTAAAATACAAAATATTGAAAGTAGTATTGTTGGAAATAAGAAATTTGAAATAGCATATGTTTATCAAAAAATACTATAATTTATAAATTATGAAAGGAAATAATAAATGGAAACAGCAGAAAGTTTAAGAAAAGCAAAGCGAAGTATAAAAATATATCCAATATTTGCATCATTTACAGGAGATATGATTTTTTTCGTACCAATAGATACTCTATTCTTAACATTAGTAAAAGGATTGACAGCAAGTCAAATAACAGCAATGACAATGGTTTCACTAATAATATGTATATTATCTCAAAAAATAATATTATCTATTGTAAAGAAAATAGGAAATGTAAATTCATTAAGATTAGGTTCATTTATGCTTTTAATAGCATCACTATGCTTAACATTTGGAAATAGTTTTCCTTTAATGTTACTATATAAAACTATACTTGAACTCGCATATATATTTTTAAATATGGATGAAATTGTACTAAAAAATAATCTAAATGCAGTAGATAGATCAGATGATTATTATAAAATTAGAAATAAAACAAAAATAATTTATTCCTCAATTACTCTATTTACAGCATTAGTAGCAGGAAGTTTATTTAATATAAATAATTATTTACCAATGTATTTATCAATTGGAATATATATAATATTGTTTGGTGCTTCATTTTTATATTATGAATCAAAAACAAGAATGGATTTAAATACACAAACAGATAATAAAAAACTAAAAATAACGAATATCATTTTTTTAGTAATTCTATCTAATGCAGTTTTTTATTCTATCATAAAGATGGGACAAAATAATAGTAAATTATTTATGCAATATGATTTCCAAAATTTCTTATCTATTGATATGGTTACATACTATATTACAACAATTGTATTTATCTCAAGAATTGCAAGGCTATTAGGAAATATTATATTTGGAAAAGTATATAAAAAAATAAAAGACAAAATGAGTATTGTATTATCAATATGTTTAGCTTTAGCATTTACTCTATTGTTAGTAGGTCATTTTATAAATACATCATTTGTAATAAAAGTATTATTAATGTCACTAGGATTTTTCTTAATTTTAGCAATAAGAGATTCTTTCCAAGTTTATATAGAAGATGTGGCATTAGGTACTGCAAATAAAGATGAACAACAAAAAGTAATAATAAAAATAGAAGTAAGTAGAAGAATTGGAACATTGATTTTAAGCACATTATTTACACTTGTATTAATGAGATATGAATTAGTGATAGTTGAATTTATACTATTAATTTTATCAATAATTGAAATATTCATTAGTAAACAATTATGCAATAAATTAAGTAAAATGAAAAAGGAGAAATTAGCATGAAAAATATAGTAATAATCGGAGTAGGAAGAGCTGGAAAAACAACATTAAGCAATATGATTAAAGATAGATGGAATCAATATAACTTAATTCATTCAGATTCAATTAAATGGGGAATAATTAGAGGAAAAGATGAAGAACCTTATTATAGAAAAAATATTAAAGCACAGAAAGAATGGGAACATGGAGATGAGTTTCAAAAAACATTAGTAAAAATATATAAATCTTTAGTAAATAAAGATGAAGATGTAAAAGGATTAGATGCTCATGCAGAGAAATGGGCAGAAACTAATGAAAATTTAAAAACAGAATGTCCTAAATATGGTATTGAATATATTGATACACACATAAATAGAGAAGAAACATTAAATAAAATCATGGAAAAAATAGAAAAAGAAATGGAATAAAAAATGAATAGATTATTAAGAATAAGTTTTGATACATTACTAACATCATTAACACCAATTTTAGGATGGTTTTTACTTGGAATATTAGTAGATAAAAATTTAATTAATATATTTTCCCTTATATATCCAATACAATTTATAATATGCACAATTAAAAGTATTTTTGGAATAGGTGCAAATGTTAGCAGTATAAGAGATAATAATAAAAATAGTGTATATTCTGGAATAATAATTGGAAGTATTATTGGTGCAGTTATATTAGGAATTATTGTTGTAAATATAGAAAAATATATATCATTTATGAATATGGATATAGATACATATAAAATATTTGGAACATATGGCGTTATTCAAATGTTTTTGCAGTTGTTACTAAATTTATCACTTTGTAAATTGTATTTTGAAGATGAGAATAAGAGAGCTAATAAATATAGTTTTTCATTTAATATAATAAACTTTTCTAGCCTTATTTTATTAAGTATTATAACAAAAGAACAGATAATAATTGCAGGTATTACAACAATTGTTTCTTCTATATTTGTTGCAATTATGCTATTTAGATTGGTAAAAAGGACAAAAATACAAATAAATATATTAAATTGTATAAAATATGATGCAGTAGAGTTATTTCACGAAATAAGTATGTTTATTATATATTTATTTGGATTTAAAACAGCATTTAATTTTGGAGAAAAATATATTTTAGCAATATCATTTTCAGATTTGATAACAGATACTCAATGGGATATTGCCTATTCTATAAAGATATTAGCACAAATAGATATTACTAAAAAGGTATTTTCTTATAAAGAACATATTAAAAATAGTAAAAAATTAATATATATACTAATCGCATCAGTTATGGTAATGGGAACAGCATTATATCCATTTTATAAAACAGATATTCCTGTTACTTTAATCATTACAATAATTGGATTGATTTGTTTATGTATGTATCCAGTATATGTAACTAAAATGACATATCTGCAAATGGAATATTCTGCAATGAAAGCAACAATAAGTAAGCAAATAGCAAATGTATTAAGAATAATATGTTCATTTTTACCAACACCTTTTTGTACTTCAATTGGACTAATGATTTCTGCTACATATCAATTATTATCAACAAATTATTATATAACTAAAAATAAGTTAAATATGGAGATGAAAGAAGAAAGAAAAGCAAAAACATAGAGAGTTTACAATAATTGAAAAAGGGCTTTATATGTGTTATAATAATACTTGAAAACATTGATATTGTGGGGCTGTATCAATAAGCAATAGGAGGGAATAACATGATTGTACCACAACATATATGGGATTATATCCAAAGAATGGAGGATGAGCTTCAACGGAGATATGAGAAAACCAAGAAGGCAGAAATAAAGAAAGCATTAAAAGATTTAAAATCAGACAAAGATTTTTTAAAATTTCATCAAAATAGTTCTGAAACGTACTTTGGTGAAAATCTAACACAAACTAGTTTTTTAATGCTTAATGCGTTAAAAAGAATTTATCTAAAAGGTGAATATCTTATATATCCTGGTTTATCAAATGTTTCCTGCGAAGTTTCTATTGATCCAGAATTGGAAATGGCATTAAATAGAACTGCATTGCAGTTCAATGATGACCAACTACAAAAAGAGGCTAGACACATTAAACGATTTCTTTCCAGTGGCACACCTAATGAGGTATGGACACCGTATGATGAATTTGCTGATTATCGTGTATTCAAATACATATCTACACCTAGAAAATGGAGATATTTATTTGAAAAAAATCCAAAGGTTTATAACATGACATGTGATTTTAAGCGAATAAAAATTGCATGTTTAAGAACTGAAATTGAATTGTCAGAGAGAATTCATTTTCTTGGAATTGACGATATGAGGGAATTTTGGAAATTGTTTGATGATGACGATTTAGAGAAACTAGCTAAAAAGTGGTTAAGAGCAGGGATAACCTGCACCTACTACATTTATGTACCTGAAAAATAAAATTTGAAATTAAGCCCCAAAGGACACAGCAAATTTTGCTGTGTCCTTTAATATGGCATTTATTAAACTTTTACTTAGTGGTAATTGTAAAAAATAAAGTGTTATGATAAAATGAAAATGCTTAATTATGATTAATCGGAGGATTTTAATGAGGATAGGAATAGATATAGATGATACACTAACAGATGTAAAGAATGAACTAATTAAGGCAGGAGAAAAATATGCTAGAAGTTTAGGAAAAGATATAAAAGTAGATAAAAACTTTGAAGATAAAAACAATAATGGTAACAAATGGCAAGAGATGTTTCAATTTAACTATGAAGAATTAAAATATTTCTTAAAAGACATACAAGAAAGTATAACAAATAAAGCAAAACCAAGAGAAAATGTAGTAGAAATCATAAACAAATTAAAAAATGATGGAAATGAAATTATAATTATTACTGCTAGAGATTCAGAATTTCATGAAGATCCATATAAATATAGCAAAGATTGGTTAGATAAAAATAATATATATTATGATAAATTAGTTGTAAATGCAAGAAATAAAGAAGACGCATGTATTGAAGAAAAGATTGATTTATTTATTGATGATAGTGAAAGTAATTGTTTAAATGTAAAAAAAGTTGGAATAAAAACGATAAGAGTTTGTAATAAGATAGAAGAAAACAATTCTAATTTAATATGCTTTAACAATTGGAATGATATTTATTGCTATATTCAAACTATAAAAATAATCAAGAAAGAAGGATAAAAATGAAATACATAAAAGAAGAAGAAAATCCAAATATAAAATATAGAAAAAGACCAGGAGCTTATGCAATTATGACAAGAAATGAAGATAACAAAGTAGGAATTGTAACTGATGGTAGAGATTTATTTTATTTAGGTGGTGGAATAGAAGAAGGAGAAACAAAGCTACAAGCTCTAAAAAGAGAATTTATCGAAGAAACAGGATACACCATAAAAAATATTGAACCATTTGATGAGGTTAGGTCATTTATAGATGGAGAAGAAAAAGGGCATCTAGAAGTAGAAGCATATGTGTATACAGCAGAGTTTGATGAAAAGGTAGCTGAACCAATAGAAAAAGATCATAAAGTATTATGGGTAAATCCAGAAGAATATAAGGACAAGCTATATAGAGAATGGCAAAAGTATATTTTAAAAGAGTATGTTGAAAGGATGAAAAGAAAAATATGAAAAATATTTTAATTGCAGGTGTTCCTAGGTCTGGAAAGACAACATTATCAATGCTATTAGCTAATGAATTAAAAAATTATCATATAATAAGTTTGGATTGTATAAGAAATGCACTTGATGATACATTTCCTCAACTTGAGATAAATCCACGAGGTGGAAAAAATAATTTTACGGAGTTACCAAAGTTTGTTTCAAGGATTTTATATTACAATAAAAGAGATTTAAGAAATAAAATTAATTACATCATAGAAGGAACACAAATTTTGCCTGATACTGCAAAAGAACTATTTAATGATTGTATCGTAATATTTTTAGGGCATGGAAATATGAAACCAGAGCAGATACTTGATAATATTAGAAAATATGATACACCAGAGGAATATTCATATAGTAGAGATGATGAAACTATGATGAAATCAATAATAAAGCATATTAAGATTGATTATGAAATAGAACAGAAGAGTAAATTATATGGATTTAATTATATTGATACTTCTTCTAATAGAACAGAAAAATTAAATAAATTAGTAGAAGAAGTTAAAAAAGATATATACTATTAGTAGAATAAATAGAAAGGAACAAAAATAAATGAAAAATATATTTATTTTAGGTGCTGGACGAGTTGGAAAGTCTACATTATCTAGAATGGTTAGGGATAAATTTGATAATTATGATTTAATACATACAGATTCAATTAGAAAAGGAATATCATATAATTTAAATGAAAAATATGTAGATTACTTTATGGATTATCAAAGAAATGAATTTTTTCAAAAAGTATTACTTGATTTTGTGGATTCTCAAACTAGACAAGGATTAAATAGATATGGAGTGATATTAGAAGGGGCTCAAATATTACCTTCAGTATTATCTAAATATAAAAATTTAAATAATACAATAGTAGTATATTTAGGTCACGGTAATCTAACAGAAAAAGAAATTTTTAAACTAGTAAGACAACATGACAAGGAAAAGGACTGGTCATATCACAAGACAGATGAAGAATTGAGTAGTTATATAAAAGAATTTTACGAGAAAAATAAACTTTTATTAATTGAATGTCAAAAGTATGGTTTTAAATATTTTGATACTTCTAAAAATAGAGAACAAGTATTAAATGAAATTTTAAAATATATATGTGAAGAAAATAAAATTTAAAAAATTACAAATTTTTCAGATAGCTTGTATGAACTAATAAGATAATATTAAAGAGGTGAAAATAATGGAAGATAAAAATTTAGAAGAATATTATAATGAATGTATTAAATTATGTGATAAAATCAAGAATCCAATATTAAGAGATTGTTGTAAAGAAATATATGTTGATTATAAAGAAAAATTAATTAATAAACCAGCAACTGATACTCACCACTATTATAAAGGTGGATTATTATATCACATATATAGTGTTACAAAAGGAGCAATAGCAATATGCAATTTATATCCTAATCTAGAAGTCGATATGGATTTAATTATATTTGGTGCTTTGTTACATGATATAGGAAAAACAAATGATTTCAATGATTTTTCAGAAAATGAAAACTACAATTTAAAAACTGGTAATAGTGCTGATTTACTAGGACATTCATATGAAGGAACACATATAGTTGAAAACTATTTATCTAAATATGATATAGACGAGCAATTTAAAAATCAAGTAATACATATGATAGGAAGCCATATGAACGAATATAGTGAATGGGGAGCATTAGTATTGCCAAAGATGCTAGAAGTTATAATTATTAGTTTTGCAGATAATATAGATTCACATTTAGAGCCTGCTCACAATATTATAAAAAATGCTAAACAAGGAGAATTATATAAAATAGGAAATGCACCTAGACCATATTATAAATCATTAAATCCATATTATAATAAATTAAACGAAAATAATAAATAATTAAGTCAATGTAGGAGATAACAATGAGATTCTTTAAAACAATGATATCAAGTTTTAAACATACTAAACTTCTAATAGTAATATTTTTTATATTAACTATATTACTAAACTACTTAACTACATATATACCAGTTGTTATACAATATTTTATAGACACAATATTAAACGAGAAAGCAGCACAAAATGAAATATTAGATTGGGTGGTAAATTCATTCCAAAATGGAATTGGATTTATAGCAACTATATGTCTAACGGTATTAGTTATTCAATTAGCAATTATTATATTTACATATGCTAGAAGTATTGCTCAAACTAAAATAATACAGGAATTTCAATATGAATTAAAATTAAAGCTATTTAATCATATACAAAACTTAACATACCAAGACTTTTACAACAATTCACTAGCAGATTTAGTGCAAAATTCAAGTGATGATGTAAAAAATATCGTAAATTTTATTGATAAACAATTTACATATATTATGGATATAGTTTTGATTATTATATTTGCAATAGGGCAATTAATTACAATAGATTTTAGATTATCAAGTGTTATGGTATTTTTATCATTCTTTATAATTGTTGCATCAATTATCTATTGCAGAAAATCAAAACCTGTTATCAAAAAAAGAATTGAAATGCAAAAAGAAATGTATGCAAAAATGGATGACAATTTTAACAATGTAAAATTTATTAAGTTAAACAATCTACAAGAAAAAGAGGAAAAAGAATTTGGAAAAATATTAGAAGAAAGAAATTTATTCCATAAGAAAAAAGTTAAGATGGATATAAATTATCAAATTGGAGTAGAAAATGTTGTAAAACTAGGTCCACCATTGATATTTATTTTAAGTGCATATTTATACATGACAGGAAGTATATCAATAGGCTCAATATATGTAACATTAAGCTATTCAAATAAAGTGACAAAATCATTTACAGATGTAGCTGATATTTTAGAAGCATTAAATCTATATAGAGTATCATATAAAAGATTAGATAACTTACTTAGATTAACACAAGAAGATGAGAAATTAGTTAATGATATAGAAATAGATGATAAGACAATTACTTTTGAAAATGCAAGTATAATTGTAAATGGTGCAACAATATTAGAAAACTTGAATTTTAAAATAAATGAAAATGAAAAGGTTATTGTTTTAGGAAGTACGGGAAGTGGAAAATCAATCCTATTAAAGACATTGATTGGTTTTTATGAATATAAAGGTAGTATCAAAATTGGAAATACAGAAATTAGTAAGTTAAATAAAAAGCAGATTAGAGAAAATATATGCTTACTTTTACAAGATTCATACCTATTTTCAAGAACAATAGCTGAGAATATAAAGATTTTAGTACCTTATTTGCCTTATGAGGAAATGGTGAATATATCTAAATTCTTTACATTAGATGACGATGTTCAAAAACTAAAAGATGGATATGATAGCAAAATTGGAAAGAAAGGAATTGCTTTATCAAAAGGACAAAGACAGAGATTAGTTTTAGTCAGAGCATTTACTAAAATAAAACCAATTATGATATTTGATGATTCTTTTAGTGCAATAGATAGAATCAATAAAAAGCAAATATATAACAATTTAATGAGTCTAAATAATAAATTTACAAAGATAGTTATAACTCATGATATTGGACTTGCTAAAAACTTTGATAAAGTAATCTATATAAATAATAGAAAAGCATTAGTTGGAACTCATGAAGAACTATTAAATAATGAAGATTATAGAAAAGTATATGAATTAGATCAAGATAAATTAGAGGAAGATTATATATGAATAAAGAAACTTTAAAAGAAATGTTTAATTTTACGAGTAAGAAAAAAGAAACGATTATAATGGGTATTTTAATTACTATACAATTATTGATATATACATTTTCATATCCATTTATTATGCAAAAAGTAGTAGATGAAGCGATACCACAAGAAAATATTAATTTAGTTGTTTTATTATCTATTGTTTTAATTGTGATTGTTATTATTAGATTTATAACAGATAGAAAATGTAATATATTAAGGAAAAATTATTGCTATGACAATAATACTGAAATAAAAAATAAAGTTTTTAAAAGTATTCAAGATGCTAAAATAAGTGAACTAGACAAAATACAAGCAGGAAATCTTTTTGAAATTGTAGGACCTCAAAGTTGGGAGGCAGGACATTTATTTATTTGGAATTTTGTTGGTATCATTAGTGTAAGACTTGCATTAACAATTGCAATATCAATCATATTGCTAATATTAAACTTTAAACTAGGCTTAATAATATTAGGAATATTTGCAATTTCATATATAATTTTAACACCATTTTATTTTAAAACTTTAAAGGTATATAAAAAATTACAAAATATAGTGATAGAATTACAAGGAAAAATAAATGAATATATAGAGGCTTATAGTACAACAAAAACATTAAAACTAGAGGATATTAATTTATCTCAAATAAGTGAATTACTTGATAAATCTAAAAGTGAAATGATAAAATCAAGTAAAATTGTATCATTCCACAATGGTCTATTTTCTTTATTAACATTTGGTGCTGTTATATCTATTTTAGTAATAGGAGGAAATGAGTTAAGTATGGGAATAGGACTTGCTTCTACCATAATGTTAATGATTGACTATGTAGATGACATTAATAGACACATGAAATCATTATTAGAGCATGTGCATGGGCTTAACAATAGATATAATTGCTTTTTAAACGTGCTAAAAGTTTCTAAAATTGATAAAGAAACAGATAATGGAACATTAGAATTAAATAATGTAAACTCTATTGAATTTAAAGATGTTAGTTTAAGTTATGATGGGATAAACACAATATTAGATAAAATCAGATTTAAAGTAAATAAACCAATGCAAGTTGCAATAGTAGGAAAGAGTGGAGCAGGAAAAACATCTTTAGTTAATCTATTACCTAGATTCTATGAAATAAATAATGGAAGTATCTTAATTAATGGAGAAGATTATAGAAATTATAAACTAGATGAATTAAGAAACAATATTGCTTATGTATTCCAAGAACCTGTAATATTTAATAAAACAATAATGGATAACATTAAATTTGGAAATAATGAAAATATATCTGAAGAAGAAATTATAAAGGTATGCAGACAAATTGGACTAGATAAAAAAATAATGCAATTGCCAAATGGATATGATACCGTAATAGATGCAAAATCAGATTTACTTTCTTATGGAGAAAAACAGTTATTAAGTTTTGCAAGAGCAATACTAAAAAATGCAGACGTAATTATCCTAGATGAAGTAACTTCAAATTTAGATTTAGAGTTTGAAGAATCTATTATGAAAGCAACAAAAGAAATGCTTGATAACAAATTATCTTTTGTAATTGCTCATAGATTGAATACAATAAAAAATTCTGATTTAATTTTATTTATAGAGAATAGGAAAATTGTAGAAATGGGAACTCATGATGAACTAATTAACAAACATGGATATTATTACAATTTATATGCAAGTAAAGAAAATGTAGTAAAAATATGAAAATAGAGGTACAAATATGAGGATAGGAATCGATATAGATAATTGTATATCAAACTTTGATGATGTATTACTAGAAGAATATATAAAACATGATAAAGAATTAAGAAATACTGGAATTATAAATGATAAGCCATATCATATAACAGTAGGAATGTTTGATTGGTCAAAAGAAGAAAATGACGAATTTTACTATAATAATATACAAAGAATAGCAATGAGTCTAAAACCATTAAATAACGCAAAGAAAATAATAGATAAACTAAAAGCAGATGGAAATGAAATCTATATTATAACATCTAGAGATAATGGAGAATATGTAAATCCAGAAGAAATGACAAGAAAATGGCTAGAAAAATATGAAATATATTATGATAAATTAATCCTTACTGGAAGGCATGAAAAAGGACCAGTATGTAAAGAAAATAATATAGACATTATGATAGAAGATAGCATAAAAAATTGTGAAGATATAGAGAATAACGGTGTAAAATGCTATATAATGAATACGAGATACAACCAAGAAGAAACAAGATTTGAAAGAGTAAAAACTTGGAATGAAATATATTCAAAAATATCTAAACTATATAAAAAAGAAGAACATAAAGAAAAAATAAATGTTATATTAGATACAGATACATATAATGAATGTGATGATCAGTTTGCTTTATCATATATGCTTTTGTCACAAGATAGATTTAATATAGAAGCTATTACAGTAGCACCATATCACCATGATAATGATATTAGTATAGAAGAAGGACAAGAAAAGAGTTATCAAGAAATTTTAAAGATTTGTAATTGGTTAAACTTTGATACTAAAAATAAAGTATTTAAAGGTAGCAATGGTTATATAGAAAATGGATATAACGAAACAAATGAAGCAGTAGAAAAAATAATAGAGATTGCAAACAAAAATAATAAAACATATATTATGGCAATTGGTGCAATAACAAATGTTGCGTTGGCTGCAAAAAAAGCACCTGACATCATAAACAAGATTAAAATTATCTGGCTTGGAGGACACAGTCCAATATGTAGCAACAATAAAGAATTTAATTTTAGACAAGACGTACAAGCCATAAAGGAAATCTTTGAATCAAAAGTAGACTTAACAATCATTCCTTGTAAAGGTGTTGCATCTAACTTAAAAATATCTATATATGAATTAGAACATTATTTAAAGGAAAGAAATGAACTTTGCAATTATCTATGTAGTAGATTTTATAATGATGGAATACATGGAATCCAAACAAGAAGAGTTATTTGGGATATAAGTGTTATCGCTTATTTAATTAATAAAGAATGGTTTGAAGAAAAGGAAATGAATTGCCCAGAAATTAATAAAGATTTAAGTTATAGTTTTAATAAAAACGATAGAAAAATAAAGTTTGTAACTTATTTGGATTCTGATAAGATATATAATGATATATTTAATAAATTAGTAGAAAAAGGATAGAGATGGAAGATTTATTAATCAAAAAAGAAGATTTAGAAATAGCACTAGAATTTTATAATATAAATATAGAAGATTATAAGAATAAGTGTTATAAATGTTTAGATGAAATTGATAAAAATAGCGAATTGAAGAACAAAATAAATTATGTATTAAAATTAGTATATAGTAATGAAAGCAAACAATTAGAACTATTATGGAATGAAAATGATTTTAGTAAGTTTTTTGGAGAAACATATAATAAATTTATTCATAACATAATACTTCTATCAGGTTATAAAATACATGAAGAAAATATGAATAAATATAACTTTGATAAATATCAAGTTTTATCACATAAAAATAGAGTGAGAGAATGTCTAACAAATGATATATATAATAGAAAGCTAGAAGAAATTAGATTATCTCAACTTGTATGGGGAATATATTTTATAAAAATAAAGCTGATAGAAGTTGGAAGATTGCAGTATGAATATTGTAATAATAAAAAAGGAAAATATATTAAAATTCATATACCAAAAGGAGATAAGCTACTTTATAATGAAGTATTAGATTCTATAAAAAATTCTAAAAAAGAAATAAAGAAATACTTTGAAATAGAAAATTACGAATATTATTGTGAATCATGGCTATTGAGTAAAGAAATAACGAAACTATTAGATAGCAATTCAAATATTGCTAAATTCCAGCAACTATTTGATATAACTGAAGGAAAGGATGCTATTAAAGACATTCTTAATTTTGTTTTTGATTTGCAACAAATAGATAGTTATTACGACTTGCCAGAAGGAACAAGTCTACAATCAAAAATTAAAGATTTATTGATTAACGAAAAAGAAATTCACATTGGAATAGGAAAATTAAAGAAAATATAGAAAAAGGATAATTAATATGAAAATATATGTAATTAGACATGGAGAAACAGATAGTAATTCCAAAAATATCGTTGGAGGAATTAAAGAAGATATAAATGAGAATGGTATTAAACAAGCAGAAAAAGCTAGAGAAGAAATAGCAAATTTGAACATAGATTTGATTATTTCCTCTCCAGCTGATAGAACTAAACACACTTGCAATATTATAAATAAAAATAATGTTTCAGTTATATTTGATGAAAGGCTAATAGAAAGAGATGTTGGTATTTATGAAAATAAAAATTGGAATAATATAGATAGAAAAGAGTTTTGGAATTACTTTTCTACAAAATATACAGGATTAGAAACAATGAAAAGTGTATATAAGCGAGTAGCAGAATGTTTAGATGAAGTAAAAGAAAAATATAGCGATAAAACAATTTTATTAGTAACACATGGAGGAACATTAAGAGCTATTTATTGGTATTTTAATGGAATACCTGAAGATGGAAATGTTGGTTACGATATGCACTCAAATTGCGAGATAAAAGAATATGAATGGTAGGAAATAGTAAATGGAAGAACTAAAAATAGATTATAAATTCAGTTTAGAAGATTTTAAAATAATGGAAAATATTGAACATTCATATTTTCCAAATGACAATATAACACCAGCTGAAGAAGTATTAAAGTGGTATCAAAGAAATGACTTAACTTGTATAGGTGTTAGAAATAGCAATAATGAAGTAATTGCAAGTGTTAATATACTACCATTAAAAGAGCAAACTTTTTATGATATTTATAACAACAAAATGAATGAAGCTGATGTAATAGATTCTCAAATAGAAAGATATGAAAATAACAAAGAATATTATCTTTACTTATCTTCAATATCAATACATAAAAATTATAGAAATAATTATCGTGTAATAACAACTTTATTAAAGGGATGTATCAATCTAAATAAATTACTAATAGATAGAAATATTAAGATAATAAAAATAATGGCAGATGCAAGTACAGAGCATGGAGAAAAAGTATGTAAGAAATTATTGAAAATGGATTTTATAAGAGATACAAGCCATAATTCTAAAATTTATTGTGTAGATGGTAATAATTTTGTAGAATCGATAAATAGAATTATGAAATTGCTATGATAGATTAGTCAAAAAGGATTTGTTAATATGAAAATTTATGTTATAAGACATGGTCAAACGAACTGGAATGTTGAAGGAAGAATTCAAGGAAAAACAGATATTGAATTAAATACTGAAGGAACTAAACAAGCACTAAAAATAAAAAGCATCATCAAAGACTATAATATTGATTTAATTATAAGCTCACCTTTAAAAAGAGCAAGAAAAACAGCAGAAATCATTAATGAAGCACTTAACTGTCCTATCATTTTTGATAAATCTTTAGAAGAAAGAGGATATGGAATTTTTGAAGGACAAGTTAGGAAACTTATAAAAGATGATATAATTAATTCTAATTTATTAAATAATTATAATATTAATTTAAAATATAAAAAAATAGAACCTTTATATGATTTATGTGAGAGAGTTTGGAATTTGCTAGATAATATAAAAAGACAATATAATGATAAAAATATTTTATTAGTTTCACATGGTGGAACAATAAGAGCTATAAATGGATATTTTGAAGGAATGGATAGTGATGGACTAATACGAAATCCTAATTTGAGTAATTGTCAAATAAAAATCTATGAAATGGAGTAAAAAATGATATTTAGTATATTAGCATTTTTAGCATTAGTTATAAGTATTTGTATTAAGGAAAGAAAAAAATCATTATGTGTTCAATCTTTAAATTGCTTTTTTGAGGCAGTTTATGATTTTATAATTTCTGCATATACAGGAGCAGTATTAAGTATTATAAATTTTATTAGAACATTTATATTTATCAATAAAAATAAAATAAATAAAAGAATTTATCTATTTATATTAATTTTCTTTGAAGGAATAATCATAGTAAATTGCTTATTGACATGGAATGGCTTAATATCACTGCTACCAACAATTGGTTCTATAATTAGAACATATTGCTTATGGCAATCAGATATGAGATTAGTTAGAATATCTGGGATAACAACAGGAATATTCTATGGCACTTATTATATTTTTTACCAAAGTTGGTTTATGGTTTTAGGTGATTTAATTTTATTACTAGTTGGAATATATGCTGTTTATAAAAATGATTTAAAAACTATAAAAAGATAATTTAACAACTGAAATAGAATATAAAAAGGAGTTTTTTAATATGAAATTAACAAGCAAAGAAGCTAAAGAAATAGTAGAAAGTTATAGAGGAAAAACAGTAACTGATAAATGGATAGACCATTGTATTTGCGTTGGAGATACAGCTGGAAAAATCGCTAAAGCATTAGAAGAAAAAGGCTATAATATAGATGTTGATAAAACAATAGCAATTGGATATGTTCATGATATTGGAAAATATAACGGAGAAATTCATGGTCATGTTATGAGAGGATATAATTATCTAAAAGAAAAAGGTTATGATGAAGATTATTGCAATATCTGTTTAACACATTCATATTTGAATAATGATATTATTTGTACTGCTGGAGGAATTCCAGATATTAATGAGAATCCATTTTTAACTAACTTTATTAAAAATCATGAATATACAATAGAAGAAAAGATAATTAATCTATGTGATTTAATGTGTCCACCAGGAGGAAAGGTATATACAATAGATAAAAGATTAATAGATCTAATTTATAGAAAAGGAGCATATACAAATACACAATATCATGTTAAAGAAACATATAAATTGAAAGATTATTTTGATAATTTATTAGCATATAATTTATATGATTTATTTCCAGAAATAAAAGATAATTTATAATTAGGAGCAATAAATGAAAGAATATTTTTACAAACCAGAGTACAAATATATGTATTTAGCTAATGTATCATATAGTTTTGCAAATGCACTAAGTGAAACATTTGGAACAGTCATGTTATATAAAAGTGGAATACCAATATGGCTTATTTTACTTATATATGGATTAAGATTTGGAATCACAGGACTTTTAACACCATTATTTGTTAGTATATCGTCAAGATTTGGTATTGCAAAATGTATACTAATTTCTAACATTTTTAGTATTATAAGTGCATATATGATGATAGATGGAACAAATATTTATAAAAATATTGTTATATTTATATTAGCAATGGGCTTTATGGGATTATCTAACCCATCTACTGATTCATTGTCAAGCAGATATGTTGAAACAGAACATAGAGGAAGATATAACAGTTTAATAAATATTTCTAAAATAATAGCAGTAGCTTTAGCAAGTGGTCTAGTTGCTTGGGGAGTAATTTCAGACAATAATATAATTTTATTTACTATAATTGCTATATTCTTCTTATTACAATATATATTTATAAGAAAAATAGATTATACAGTTGAAAATAAAACAAATGCTTTCAAAGCATCAATGAAATATATAGCAAAAAGTAAAAGTAAATATAAAATTATTTATGCTTTAAGAACTAGTCATATAATTGAAAGACAATTTATTCCTTTATATTTATTTATTGCAGTTAAAGATTTTTCAGTATTTTCTTCAATTATAATAATATCACTATTATTACAAATAATTACTGTATCGCTAATTGGAAAATATACTGATAAAAATATTGTTAAAGCAAATAATCTTGTAACAATTATAAAAGTTATTATAACGAGTGTATTTTTATTTGCAAAAAATAAAGTAACAATTGCGTTTAATAAAGTATTAAATGACAATTTTGAAAAAGTATATGAAACCTCAATTAATACATCAATACAAAATATTATAAAAGAATCCAAAGAAGATAATGACCTTTTATCAGCAGTAGGACAAATGAGCTTATGTTTTACAGAAGTAATTGTTTTTCCTTTACTTGCTATCATTAGTTCTTTTATAGGAGAAAAAGTATTTATTATAATTTTCATATTATCTATACTTTCTTCAATCTTTATAAATATAAATATTAAAAATAATAAATATATAGAAAAAGACCAAAAAACCATGTAAATTTTTACTAGGTCTTTTGGTCAAGAGTTTTTGCTTATTTAATGTTAGCTAATGCCGTTTCGATTTTTGAATCTTCAGCACAAAGACTCTCAATCTTTCTTAATGCACCCTTGCATTGCAGAAAATTCTTCCATTGTGTAGAAGGTGTCAACAAAAGCTGGTTGAAAATTTGTAAAGGATTTTCTTCATTTCTTATGCTAGACAAATTTTCTAACATATCAGCAATCTTTTGCGAAGATATAGCAACAAAATAAATTGTATTTGTGGCTTCATCTTCACCAGCAAAAATTGTACCTCTACCATCATCAGGATCATAAAATTTTCTGAGTTTCTTTTCGATGTCTTCCGTTATTAGCAAAAACTCATTGAGGATTTTGCTCCGATGTTCTTTTAATTCTTCCATTGTTTTTTCTTTAAGTGCTAACTGTGTCATATTTGTTCCTCCTCTTTATTTGCAAACCTCAAAGTTATCTTAATTATACCATTTTTTAGCATAAAAATCAATTTACGAATCAATTTAGAGAAATTTAAGAGTAGCATTTCGTTTGATATTTTACATAAAATATGCTAAAATATTGTATAGTAAAAAATGCAGGAGGATAAATTTATGTCTAATAATTTAGAAAAATTAATGAATGAAAAACGGAAGAATGGAAAGATTCAGCAACAACAGATTGCTAACAAAGTAGGGGTAACAAATGTAACTCTATGCCAAGCTCAATCAGGTCAGAAAAAGTTAAGTAGAGAAAAATTAATTCGTTTAGCTACTGTGCTTGATGTAGACTATAATGAGTTACTTAAAATGATGAACTATGATATGAGAGATGAATATATAATGGCTTTTGAGAAATTAGTTACTGCCAACAAAAATGATAGTGAATTATTTATGTTGTTAGTAGAAGTAGTTGGAGATTCTCAAAATGTTGAGATACTAAAGAAGGTAATATCATTGCTTGTAAAGGCAGATGACAAAGAAAAAGAAACACTTTTCCAATATGTTAGAACTTTTAAAAAATGGTATATATGGAATCTGATATTGGAAATGTTAATAGGGCAGGGATTAAAAAAAACAAAATCTCTGCTCTTCTCATATATATAATAGTAGAAAGGTTAATGTATATACCATGATGTATAGAATATCTAATATACAAGGCTAATATTGAAAATTATAAGAAAATATGATATACATTATAAAAAATCAAATTATTTTCCAGATTTAATAAAACAATTTTAAGTAACTTTTAAAGAGTGGATGAAATAGTAAGGAGGCAACGAGATGAGATTAAAAACGAAGGGTATTTCATATGACAGTGAACAAGCAACCAATTTATTACTGGGAGAAAAAGAAACAAGCGTATTCTTAAGAGTATTAGACAAAGAAAGACCATTAGATAAAGTTAATCTATACGAAAAAAATTCAGACGATTCACCACTAGCAGAAAGTTTAATTGAAATTGAATATTAAGAATTTAATAAATTTAAATCTGGATTAGGGGGAGTTCTATTTATCAGAACACCCTCTTTCATATATTTTCTTTTGTTATATGATTTGATGTAATAAAAAATAAAATGAGAGGTAATAATAATGGATTCTTTATATGGATTAACATACATACCAGTAGATATGGATAATTTAGAAATAGCATTTAAAATACAAAAAGAAATATGGACATCTGATCCAGATTATAATGATTTATATGATAAAGCCAAAAATAGAGCTGATAATAATTGCTCGTTTTTAGTTTATCATGATAATAATTTAATTGGAATAACTGGAGTCGACTTTTATGAACAATATAAAGATACGATATGGCTTGATTGGTTTGCAATTTTACCAGAATTTCGCAGAAAAGGTTATGGTAAGAAAGCATTATTAGATACAATTAGATATTGTAAGAACTTAAAAAAATACGATTATTTTAGACTAGATACCACATATTATGAAAATAGACCAGCATTATATTTGTATGATGATGTAATGGATTTAAGAGAAGATTATACAGTTGAAGATACAGATACAGTAAAAAATAATTTTATTATATATACATATGGTCTAAACAAAAAAGCTGAATACTGGAATAATAAATATCTAGGTTTAAGAGAATATTATGATAATTGTAAATAAAAAATAGTGAAACTGAAAATTTAGGGGTAATTAAAAATTTTTTTCTCAACTATGAACTAATATAAAAATGTATTAAACTTATGATGAGGTGAAGAATATGGATAAATCATATGTTAATACATTAAAAAATATATTAGGAGAAAAAAAGTTCAAAGAGCTATCAGATTTACTTTTTAAAGATGTAGATAAAATGTTTAGAGAAATAAAAATTGACATAGCAATAAAAATGGTAGAAGTAAATATGTCGCTTATTTCAATAATTGGAGTGGAACTAGCAAGAGGATGCAAAGAAGAAGAATTATCAAAAAGAATTAATTGGTATAACATTGCAGGAAAATCAATGTTTATAGAAGAAAATATTAATGAATTTTATAAAAGATATAAAGAATATATCGAAATAGTTAAATTAAAGGTTGAAGAAGAAAATAAATAAAAAAATTAGATGCACTTATCTAGCAATAGATTAGTGTATTTTTTTATGGGTATATTTTTTATTTTTTTCTCAAATAGGTATTTTAAGCTCTTGGAAATATAATCACCTTCAGGAGGTGAAAAAATGTATGTAAATTCTAGGACTACTAATAAAATTCTAAAAGAAATATTAGGAAAAGAAGCATTTAAAGAATTGCTAGATTATCATGTAGAAATTGCAGACAGATATCTAGGTACAAATCATTCAGCAATTTTAGGAATATGCTATTCCTATTTTAATAATATGGTTATTTTATATATTTCTTCATTATTATCAAAAGGTAAGACTTTAAAAGAAATTGAAACTTCATTTAAAGAAAATTATAAAAATAGAATTATGCAAAACTCACTTGAAGATTTTTATTTTGATTATAAAAAATATATTGAGCAAGTTGTAAATAATTTAAAAAAGAGAAATGGGGAAGGTACATGAATTTAAAAAAGATGCAAGGCATCATTCAAATTATATTAGAAAAATATGATTATCAAAAATTATTAACATTGATAGTTCAAGAATATGCAAAAACCGAAGTAATGATCAGCGAATTAGAAACAATCTTATTTTCATATTTTAATTTAATTTTTATAAAAGGAATTTCAGATAAGAAAATAGAAGCAAAAGAATTAAAAATATTAACAGAAAAAAGAACAATTAAAGTTAATTTAGAAAAGTTTGATGTAAGGTATAGTGAATTTATTTTAAAAATAAAAAATTTAAAAGAAGAAGTTTTTGAGGAAATCAGAAAAAATATATAACCATATGAATATTCTATATGTCATATATAGAATATTTTTAAGACAATTTCAAAATTCCACATAACTACACTTATGTTGAATTTTTGAAATAAAAACTAAAAATATCACTATAAAAATTCCACATAAATGAAAGAATAATAAATAAAAAAATTCCACATAAATGGAGGGATAAAAAATGGAAGAAAATATATTAGAAAAATTTAAAAATTATTTGGATGATAAATATTCAAGTGACGAAGAACAAAATACTCAAAAATCATATTTAAGTGATATAAAATTATTTTTAAAATATTTTGAAGATGAATTTGGAGAAAAAATTGTTTCCTTTTCAAGAGGACATATAATGGAATACAAAAATTATATGTTAAATAAGAAGAATTACAAATTTACAACAATAAATAGAAAACTAGCATCAATTTCTGTATATGAAAATTTTTTGATTGAAAATGATATAAAGAAAGCCAAAGATATAAGAGATAGAGATTTTTATAAAATTGACCTTCCATATGTTTCTGCTGACATGCTCCCAAGAAAAACTATTAAGAAAATACGATTAGAAGCTAGTAAATCAAATATTAGAGATTATGCTTTAATAGTTTTAATTGATGAAGCAGGGTTAAGAGTTTCAGAAGCAATAAAAATTCAATTAGAACGAGATGTTAATTTAGATATGAGAAGAATTACTATATTCGGTAAAGGAAGAAAGGTAAGAGAAGTATTTATAAATAATGAAATCTATGATGCGTTAGAAGAATATATAAGAGAAAGAAATGAAATATTAGAGAAATTGAATGTAACCAATAAATATTTGTTTATTAGCAATAAATCTAAAAATACTGGAAAACATATTGATAGAAGTACGGTAAATAAAATGTTGAATAAGTATTGTGAAAAGCTAAATGAAAAAAATCTACATCCTCATATTTTAAGACATGATTTTGCAACGACAAGATATGAAGAAGGATTTAGTGATATGAGATTAAAGAAATCATTAGGTCAATCATCTAGTGTAGTTAATAGATATGTTCATCCAGGAGGAGAAGAAAATAGGAATAATTAATAATAGAAATAGCATAAAAGTAGTAATTTAGACAAGAAGATTTGGAATACTTGAATCCTATGCTAAATTATGGTAAACTATTATTAGTGGGCAAATAGCTCAAAATTTAAATTTCAGGAGGAAAATGGACATGATTAAAGTGGATGTAAACGAAATAACAGTAACAGTTAAAGGACGGGAAGTAACTTTATCTGAAAAAGAGCTGGTTAGTATTTTGGAACAACATTTCAAAATACTAAATGTAGTAAAAGGTGTTGAAGTAAATCCTATTACTATTGATGAATCAATATTTGAAATAGGGGAAAAAGAGCATTATTATTCTCATGAGGAATATATAATGCAACTGATTCAAAAAGCATTTATAGAGATGAAGAAAGACCTACGAAGGTATGCAAGACCATTTGAAATTGTGACTCCAGCAGAATTAGAACCAGTATATACTGAAGAAAAGATGGTGGCACTGGCAGAACAATATGGAGATCACCTTGCAGATTGGGTTGAACAAGCACTAGAGTGGGCACAAAAAATTGCTAATGGTGAAGATATCTTCAATAAATCAGATGATTCAAAATGGTTTAGAGCGATTTCATGGCAGGACGGTCATGTGTGTCTTGTTGGTGGTTCGGAGGAATTTAATAATCATGATTGTGCTTCAGCTATTCATGAATTTCATGTTAATTCTTTTTATCAGCTACATAATGCAGTTCCAGCTATCGTGCGTTACAAGTAAAAATCCACTATTCAACATAATAATTGTTGAATAAAATCAAATATAGAGGATGAAACTTTAATAAGAAGCATCCTCTATATATTTAAATGAAAATAAAATTAATATTTGATTTATGTTAGATAAAGTGCTATAATATGCTTACTATAAACATTTTAGGAGGTTTTTGCATATGAACATTACAAGGGACGAGGTTTTTTATGATCGGCAATTAGAATTGGCAAACAAACTTGCAGATGTATTGGGTGACAAAATCAAAGAAATAAAAACAACCGAATATTTATACCCATGGGAAGGACCATTTGATAAAAAGTTGTCATATTCTGAAGTACGTCAAGCAAACAGAAAGAAACGTATTAATGTCACAATCGTATTTGACAAATACATTTCAAAAGAGGCAATACCAAAGCTTAATAAAATCATGAAATGTAATTTTCAGATTTACAAAAATGAACTTTGGTATTCAATGAAACCAGAAAGACTTGACTTTTATATGCGAACCGAAAAAGCGTAATTCGTAAGAGGAGAATATATCTGAACTATGAAAGATATTTTTCTCCTCTTAACTCATTTTTAGAAAATAGCTATAAAAGTTAAATATAAAAATAAAAATAGAACCATCCCTCTTTTTACAGAAAGATGATTCCACTTTTAAACTCAACCTATAACGACGTCACATTAAAAACTCGCTGTTCCTATAACTTTAAACTTGTAATTTGCTTTATCCGTTATAATATTTCCTTCTATATCATCCATTTCAAAAGAAATAGGGATGATTTTAGTTACACTAAAACCTTTCCTACTTTTAAATTTTCCAGAAATGAGATATCTATATTCAGAAAGATTCTCTCTTTTTATAAGATGTCTATATTCAGAAATTTTAGAAATCTCATTTTTTCTTTTAAGTTCCTGCAAATGCTTGTGAAAAGAAGGAAAATCAGAAAATGATTGAATAAACATATTTCCTCTATATTCTGAAGCATAACCAAAATAGAAAGGAAGATCATATTCTTGATTTTTCAAATCCAAATGATTATCTTCTGCTTCAACAGTAAGAGAATAACCATCAAGAGTTGTAAAAGTATTTTCTTGTAGCAATCCTTCAATAAGCATTAATTCTGAATGAATAAAATTGAATAATATTTTTATAGGACATCCAGTTTTTGAAATAGATTGAGCTTCATCAAGAGTTATTTCCACTCCTGAATCTTTGTTAAAAAACCGTGCTTTGTAAATTTTCTCCTGCATACCATTCTACCTGTGAGAATTCTAAAATTCTCTCCTTTCTTTTTAGAATTTTATATATTGTATCATAAAATCCTTGATAAATCAAAGAAAATTTAACTTCAAACTTTAAAACCAAGAAAAACGAGGGCAATGCCCTCGAAATTCTATATTCTTTGCTTGTTCCATTTAATTTTTCTTAATATACATTCAAGTTTATCTTTTTGTTCATCAAAAGACTTGTCTTTATTGGCTACGAAACCAAGTTTGTTATAATAACTTAAAGCATCTGTAAAAACTCTTTCAAGTTCGTCATAAGCTTCAAGTGTACTTGAATACCGTATTGTATAGACTCCAAGTTGAATTTCAGTTTGCTTTTTACATTGAAATTTTTCGTTAAGTATATTTTTTAGCATATCATAAAGCGAGATAGCTAAATCAGCTCTTAACATGAAATTCCACATTGGAATAACAATTTTCAGAAGAACAAAGATGACAACTATCAAAATAAGTATTAGTGCAAAGAACCGTTGTGACATAATTTTAACTTCCTCAAAAATTGATACAAATTTCTTTAAAATGACACTTCATAAAGTATACCATAAAATGAAGAAAATAGCAAAATATGGGCGAATAGTTAAGTTTTATGTATGAAAGTGTTTACAAATTATGTAAAAGGTGGTAAAATTCCAAGTAAATAATACATTTTAGGAGGCTATCGAATGGTAAAAGTTCTAATTGCTGAAGATAATGTACCAATTAGCGTACATTTATCAAATGTAATCAATTTTACAAATGAAGCACAAGCAATATCAATTGTAAACAATGGAACAGAAGTATACCAAACGATAAAAACATTGAAACCTGAAATTGTAATACTGGATTTAAAACTACCAGGTGAAGATGGATTAGAAATTCTACGAAAAATAGAGGAAAACTCTAAAGAAACCAAAGTTATTATATATTCTGGAGAACCTGAATATATGGCAAAAGTTAGAGGATACGAGAGCGTAGTAAATTTTTTTAGTAAAACACAGCCATGTGAAGCCGTTGGCGTAGAGGTCCAGAGAATCGCACGAGAAATTTCATTTAAATACAAAGAGGACAAAATTTATGATATTTTATTTAAACTAGGTTTTCAACCATCTCAAAAAGGTACGGAGTTTATAAAAGACTGTATCGAAATCTCTATCAAAGAGCATGAAGAAAATTTGAAAAAGATTTATCAAAGAATTGCTATAATAAAAGGAAAGAAAGCATATACGATTAAAGCAGATGTGCAAGTAGCAATACATAAAATGTGGAAATATGCAAACAAAGAAAAGGTAAGAAAATTTCTGCGATTGGGAGATTATGAAGAGCCTAGTGCTAAAAATGTAGTAACTATGGTTAGGTACTATGTAGCAAAATAAATATCAAAAAATAATTACTCGATACAAAAAAGTATGGAGTAATTTTTTCCAAAAGATTTATTATAAATTTTATTTATTTTTCTTCTTAATATTTTTCTTATTATCAATAGGTGTAAAATAAGCATCAATTAATTCATCAGTAAATTGGTTAAATGAATTTAATTGATTTTTTTGTTTTTTAGAACCTTTTTTTCTTTTATATGGCTTTATTTGTCTACTCAATTTTATCACCTATACTAATTTTAAATGAGAAGGCTTAAAATGTCTTAAATAGACTAATAAAGAGTAATAAGAATTAATTTTATCTAAAAAAAGTCAAAAAAGTTTGAAAAAGACTAAAAAAGATTAACTAAAATAAAAAAAGATAAATTTTAAACGAATTTATCCTTTTTATCTAGCCATATCTTAAATTCTTCTTTTGATATACTTTTTGATTTATAATCAGCAAGTTTTATTTTTCCAAATTTCTTATAATTATCAAAGCTTTTTACATATTCTTTTATATCTTTATTTCTCCTAGCTAGTGTTGCTTTTCTATGATATATCTTATAATATCTTTCTAATAGATCATCTTCATTTAAAGTTTTAATAAATGAATTATTCCTTCCAATTTCAATGCAAGTCTTATCAGAATATGGTGCTATATTATTGCAATATTCAGTTTTTGAGTTATTCGCAAAGAAGTAATTATTGCAGTTTTTACAAATTTTTAATATTAAGTTATTTTCAATAACATTGCATAGACTAAAATATATTAAAGATTCAATGGATGTTGGTATAGATACAGTTATTTTTTCTACTCTATGTTCATTCTTTTTTATTAAATCATATAATTCATTTTCTGTTTTATTTGAAATAGGAACATTATTTAATTTATAAAATGTTAGTGTTTCCATATTATTATTTCTTAATAGAGTTAAATTTTCATGTACGGTTTGCAGTACCAATAATCTGTCTATTGGCGTAAAATCTTTTCTTCTTGGATGAATAATTGTGTAATCTAATATTTCATCAACTTGTTTTTGAATTTTCTTTAAATTAGATACCTTTTTATCATATATTTTATTTAATAGTTCATTAAATTCAGATTCTGAATATTCATTTTTCTTTAATATCTTCTTATAGTTTTGGTCTAATATAGAAGAAGGATATTTTAAAAAGAATTCCTTAAATTCATCTATATTATTAAAATCAACGTTAATAAAATCAACGAAAAAAGTACCCAATGGTTGTGCTAAAACTACATAAGAAGTTTTAAACATATATTTAGAAGTTTTTTTGGAAAAAACAAGGGGAAAATAATAGATAATTTCTTGTTTCAAATCATTATTTATTAAAATTCCAATATGTTTAAAAACACTTGAAAGATATTCATAATCCATATTTTTTATCTCCTTTTTGTTTAAAACAATATCTTAAAAAATTCTCAAAATGTGTTGTGTTCAAAGGATTGTCCAATTCATTGACTTTGGAGTAGGGGAAAAATATAATCTATTCAAGTTAAAAGAATACGTCTTGGAAAACTTCTTTTAGCTACATAGATATATAGTATAATGCTAAATCCCCCTTTCACTACTCCTTTTCAAAGATTATACTATATGTCGCTAAAAAATTCAATATATAGGGCTTTTTGAGGAAAGTCCTATATAGAAAACTATGCCTAAAAAAGTGTAAACACTTTTTGAACCAAGGCAAGAGAAAGGAGGACATATGGTAATGTGGATAAAAAAGATTATATCCAAAATTCGTACTTTAATGAAAAAAAGACATTAACAGAGATTGCAAAAGAATTAGATACATCAGTTAGTTACATATCTAAAATATTAAGAACAAATAAAATGTATCTAATTGAAAAAGAAAAACGAAAGAGGGAAAATTTAAGCAAAAGAAGAAACAAGCAAAAAGAAATTATATATAAGAATAGAAAGAACAAAGAAAAAGATTTATCATATTATGAATTAAAATCAGCACATGAACAGGCATCTAAAGAATTATCAAAATCAAGAAAATTAGGAACAGAGGCAATTAGAAAATGGTGTCCTAGTGTCTATCACTATAATAAAAAGAAAAATAGGTATGAATTTCAAGAAGATAAATCTTTAAGATCACTTGATTTACCAAAATATATAAAAGCATAGGAGGAGGAAATGGAACAGTTAATTAGTAAAAAACAAGGGATGTGTTATGCAGCACTTACTCTAGATTTACTCTATAAAATGAAAATAAAAATCACCCCTGAAATATTCGCAGAACAAATGAAATTGACCTATGATTTATATGAGCAAGATGAAGTTGAAAGAGAATATGAACTAATGAAAGAAAATAATAAAATCTTTAATAAAGACATAAGTGGCAGAGCTAATACTTATATAATTAATATATTTGAAACAAGTACACAACAAAAACAGGCAGTAGAAAGATTTTGCAAAAATTCTAGTCTTGAATTAGGAAAAATTTATACAGCTCCAATTGGTGAAAATGCAGATAAATATTATGAACTTATTAAAGATATTAGAAATAAAGCAATGGATGTTTTAATCATAACTATTTTTTCTATATATGCAATGTCACATGAAGAATGGGCAATAATAGTTAAGCTATGTAGAAGAAATGATATAAATATAGTTGAGATATAAGAGGTGTGAAATGATTACAGTATTAAGTTATATAGGTACATTTATTGCAGGTGGCTTATTTACTTTATTTTTGCATTGTTGTTTAATAATAGGTAAAGATGCAGATAACGATATTCAAAAATAGGTATATTTTAAAATTTTTTCTCAAGTTCTAATTGAAAGTTTTTTTGAGTATAATACTATGTATTAATATCATAGATGGAGGAAAAAATATGGATGAAACTTTGAGTGTAGGATTATATAATTATAGAATTTTAGATGTAAAATCATTAAATAGGATTTGCAAAAAAATAGAAAATGCAATTTCAGTTTTTAATATCTACCCATATTTTGAAAATACAACAAATGTCTTAAATGTAGATAATAGAAATACTTTTGAAAGAATGTTATTAGATTATAAAGTATCTTATATAGATATAGTTGTATTTGATAATTTTCTATCATTAGGAAAAAGTGAAATAATACAAGGTCAATTATTAAAAAGATTAACGGATGAAAAAATACATTTTATCGTTCTTGATGAAAACATAAATTCTAATTCAGAATTAGGAAAAGAATTAATTTCTTTGAAAATAGCATATGCTGAAAAACAAAGAAATAAGTTAGCATCTAAGATAAGTTGAAGAAAAAATAATATATAAATGTAAAAAAGCCAGAGATGGCTTTTTTATTATGGAGGGAAAAATGAATAAGCAAGATTGTAAAAAATATATAAAAAGAGCATATAAAAATTTGATAAATTCAAATAAAGAAATTACTCCAGATAATATGGAAAAAGAAATGATAAAAGAAATAAAAAAGCAAGGTTCAGAATATATTGCATATTCAAAAATTGCAGTTAGCAATATGCTTAATTCAGCAAATAGTTTGATAACCTTAAATGACCTATTAGAAGAAATAGATGTTCTTGTAAAAATATATCCTCATACACCTAAATTAAATAGATAAAGGGGATATATTTAAAAATTTTTCTCAACTTAATGATTCTTCTAAATTTAGTTAGAATATATATAAATAATATAGGTAGGGAGGATTAATGATATGAATTTAAAACATTTTTTCTACATACGAGTTGGGAATAAAGAACAATTAAATGATTATGAAAAAAGTAAAAATGAGATAACTAATGAATTATTTAGAAACTTTAAAATAAAAAAAACAGCAAGAATAAGAATTATACAAGGTAATAATTTCTATACAATTAGAAGAAAAGATACAAAAGATAATTACAAATATACAGTCTTTATAAATAAAAAAAGTCAAATAAAGGATTTAATAAAGGTATTTAAAAATGACAAGGTTAATATGGTAGTTATTGAAGATTTTGATTATAGGTTATGTAAAAAAGTAAATATAACACAGATACTTAATGAATTTACAGATTTTTATATAAAATGTATTAACCTAAAAAATGGAGAAAATAATTATATGTCAGAGGCTTTTAGAAATGAAATCTCTGAGAGAAATTTAATTTATTATTAAAGGTACATAGAAGTTTAGTTAATAGCTAGGCTTCTTTTTTACTATATTAATATTTATTTGTTATTATATTTATTTTTTTTCTTCATAAAATTAACAGAGGTGATTATTATACATGAATGAAATAAGCATTGGTAATATGATACAAATAGAACAAAAAGAATATAAGAATATGAAAACAAAAGAGTATAAAAATCTTACAATTGACAAGAATTCAGAAGAAGAAAAATTAGAAAAAGAAGATAAAGAAATATATACAATAAATAATACAGAATATACAGTTATATCAAAAAAGACGGAAAACAGTCTGGGAAAGGAAAAGTTAATTGATTTAATTGTAAATTATGCAATTCAAGAACTAAAACATCCTAAACAATAAATACTAAAAAGATTATAGACAATATTACAACTGATAAAGTATAATATCAGTAGTAATACTTGTTTATTTTTAGACAATTATACGGTAGGAGGCGTAATAATTGTGAAAAATAAATACAAGGTTGCAGGTTATTTAAGACTATCAGTTGAAGATGGTGATAAAGAAATTAGTGATAGTATTATTAGCCAAAAAAATATTATTAATGAAAAGATAAAGGAATTAGGTGATAAGTTTGAATTAATTGATTTTTACATTGATGATGGTTATACAGGATTAAATACTAATAGACCAAATTTCCAGAGAATGTTAGATGATATAGAAAGAAAAAAGATAAATTGTATCATTACAAAAGATTTATCCAGATTATCAAGGAATAATTTTGAAGCAAATTATCTTATTGAAATCTATTTTCTTGAAAAAGAGATAAGATATATTTCTATATTAGATGGTGTCGATACTTACAAAAAAAGCTCTAACAATGATATGATCCAATTTAAAACTTTAATTAATGACTGGTATAGTAAAGATATATCAAGAAAAGTAAAAGCTGGAGTTTGGGCGAGAAAAGAACAAGGACTATATGTTGCTGCTAAAGCTCCTTATGGATATAAAAAAGACGAATATAACAAAAATAAACTTATAATAAATCCAGAGGAAGCTAAAATAGTAAAACAGATTTTTCAAATGTATGATTCTGGGAAAACTATGGGAGATATCTCAAGAACCTTAAAAGAAGATAAAGTGTATTGCCCAAGTTATAATGGATTTGAAAAAAATAAAAATGGTGAATATGGATGGACATATTCTACAATTTCTAAAATACTAAAAAATAAAGTTTATTTAGGTCATACTGAATATGGAAAAGTTGTTATTTTAAGTTATAAATCAAAAAAAGTAAAACAAATACCAAGAGATGAATGGAAAATAGCTTTTAACACACATAAATCAATTATATCTGATGAACTGTTTGATAGAGTACAACACAGATTAGAGTTAAATAAAAGATGTAAAACACATACTCATAATTGGGTTTTAAATGGAATGGTTTTTTGCAATGAATGTGGTGAACCAATGCAATTAAAAGTCAGGTATAGAAAAGACAAAAAAACAATTTCCTCTATGAGATTATATTGTTCAAGCATATTACACAAGAAAGGATATTGTATTAGACAATACAAAGGAATCTCATTACAAACAATTACTCAAATTGTAATATATACATTAAACCAAAAAGTTAAAAATATTGTATCTTGTGATAATATTGCAGAATTTTTAGAAAAAAATTACAAAAATTTAGGATTTTTAGAGTATGAACAAGAACATAACGAACTAAAAAGAAGACTAGAAAAAACAAACAAAATTATAGCATCACTTTATAATGATTATAAAAATAACATCCTTCAAGAATATGATTTTAAAAAAATGTATAACCAAGAAATAGAAAAAAGAGAAAAAATTAATGAACAAATAGAAAAAATAAATCAAAAAATTCAAAATAAGCAGAATATTTCAAATAAAGAATTTAAAAGAGTTTCAAAAAAAGTAGCTGATGTTAAACAATGGAAAAGAGAACAGTTAGCAGATGTCATTGAAAGTGTTAAAATAGATAGTAATGATAATATATTTATAAATTACAGATATGATTTATTAGGAATGGCTTAATGAAAGAATATAAAGCTGGAATCTATTTAAGACTTTCAAAAGAAGATAAAGAAAAAAATAATAGCATAGATATGCAAAGGGAGATTACAACTGCTTATGCCAACAAACATAATTATAATATTGTTCAAGAATATGTAGATAACGGATATTCAGGAATATTATCATCTAGACCTAATCTAAACAGATTAATGATTGATATAGTAAGAAATAAAATAAATATGGTCATTGTAAAGGATATGAGCCGTTTAACTAGAGATAAAAATATGACTTCATATTATACTGATATATTTTTTCCAGATAATGATGTTAGATTAATATCTGTGACAGAATATGTTGATAGTGGTGAAAGATATGAAATTGATGATGCTGTTGCATTAAGAGGGATTGTAAATCAAAGCTATTTAGAAGATATTTCCAGAAAAATAAAAGCAACTAAATACAATATGAAAAAACAGGGGAAATTTATAGAAGATAGTGTTGCTTATGGTTATAAAAAGGATGAAAATGACAAGCAAAAAATAGTGATAGATAAAAAAGTATCTTCAATTGTTCAATTTATTTTTGAAAAATATATAGAAACACAAAAACCTTTACAAATCGCTAATATATTAAACAATAAAAAAATTCAAACACCATCGCAATATTTTAATTTAAAAAGACAAGCAAGTTATTGGACGAAATCAATAATAAATAGAATTTTATCTAATCCAATATACATAGGAGCTATGGTATTAAATAAATATAATACAGATTTAAAAACTAAAAAGAAATCTATTACAAGAAAAAGTGAATATGAATTAATTGAAAATACTCATGAAGCAATTATTCCAAAAGAAATGTATGATAAAGTTCAAATGCTAAAAGGAAATAGAAAAAAAGAAGATAATAAAATTTATCTACATTTGTTAAAAGGATTAGTTTATTGTGAACATTGTGGCAGAAAAATGACTTATAAAAATAGTAGTCCTGTTTATTTTCAAAACGGAAAAGTATCAGGCAAACAAAATGACAAAGGTTATTATATTTGTACTGAACATTACAGACATATAGAAATTTGCAATAAATTTAATAAAATAATGGAAAATGACTTAAAAAAAATAGTTCTATCAGAACTTTCTAAAAGGATAAAAGAATATAAATTAAAAAAGTATTCAAAAGAAATACAATCAAAAGTAGAAAAGCAAAATCCAGAATTAATTGCTTATAAAAAAATAAAAAATGAAATAAATAAAAAAGAATCTGATTTAAAATTTATGTATTCAAAAAAAGTCGAAGGAATAATATCTGAAGATGATTTTATAATACAATATAATGAATATCAGAATCAAATCAATAATTTAAAAAAGGAACTGGATAGGTTAGAAAAAAATAAAATTAATATAAACTTTGAAAAGCCTATACTGAATGCAATTATAAGTTTTGAAGATGTTAACAATATAGATAACATAACTTTAAAAAAACTTATAGAAAAAATTTATATAGGAGAAAACCAAAAAGTTAAAATTTGTTTTAAGGTGTAGCATTACACCGATTTTAATTAAACAAAAATGGTTGCACTATTTTTACCTTTTGAGAACAAAAAGCAAGAGCAACTTATGAAAAATTAATTGATTTATGTAGAGATAATCCAGATGTATTAGACCCATTGAGATATTTAAGAGAAAGAGAAATTGTACATTTTCAAAGATTTGGAGAAGCATTAAGAGGTGTACAAGATAAATTAGAAGAAAAGAAATATTATATGAATAATATGAAAACATCAGATAAATGTTAAAAAGCTATTTTAAATAGGAAAACAGATGCTCAAAGTTAATTAAAATGTTGAGCATCTGTTTCTTTAGTCCCTAATTTTTATTTTTATTATTGCAACTACAACTTCTTGTTATTCCATTTTGTGATGAAAATGGAATACATATCAGGTGATTCTAAGATATAAAGACATGTATTCTTTACTAACGACTTAGTAGAATGTAGCTTAATCTCAGAACGGAGCTTGTTCCACTCCACAATATCTACAGTAGATTCCATAGCTATTGTAAACTGAGAACCATCGGGACTTAAAAGGATTGGATCTGAGAGTTCCTCCACAATCTTGGTGAAGAGTGCTTGTTTTACCACATTAAATACTTCTACATGATTGCTAGAAAAAATCTGCTTAATACATTTGTCTTTTTTGTTTTCTTTCAATAATCTTCTTAAAGTATCATACCGATACTCAGATACAGGATTATTGTTCTCAAACGTAAATTCAAATGGTTCCTGTACTGTAGGGGTAACAAACAAAAATTTCATAGAGCATTTCTCCTTTTCAAATTATTTTATATAACATATTATAACATATTTTGCATAAAACTGCAACAAAATGCCTATTGTACTTTCACTAAACGATAAAAATAAGCAGAAATATTTTATATAATAACTGTTGAAAAAAGAAATAATAACATATATAATAATATCAATGAAAGATCTAGAAGAAAGGAAGATGATCATGAAGAAAGTAAAAATAATAACAATACTTACAATTTTGATTATGTTGATAAATGTGTTTTTACCGATCGCGATATATGCTAATAATGAAATTTATAATAACAATATAATTATGCAAGAACAGGAAAATGAAGAAGATAATTCTATAAATGAATCGGATAATAAAATTGAAAACAAAATTGACAATAATACTATCTTGGGAGAAGAAGATGTATCAGAAGACGAAGAAAATAGTAAAGAGAATACAATAGAAAGTGAAGACATAAAAGAGAACCCGCTAGAAGAAAATGAAGTATTGGTTGATGAAGAACCAACAGATGAAATAATGCAAATACAAACTTATTCGAATCTTGTGATTGAAGATGGTATATATGTAATACGATCAGCATTAAATAAAAATATGGTATTAGATATTGATGGTGGATCAGCTAACTCTGGTGCAAATTTACAAATATGGAACTATAATAGCAAAGTAAATCAACAAAGGTTTAAAATTACAACTGATGGACAAGGATATTATACGATTCGTGCTGTACATTCTAACAAAGTTCTAGATGTTGAAAATGCAAATAAAACAAGTGGAACTAATGTTAGACAATATGATAGTAATGGAACAGATGCTCAAAAATGGCAAATTATGGATTTAGGAAATGGACAAATCAGTTTTGTTTCAAAATGTAATGGATTATACCTAGATGTTTCGGACGCAGGGACTAGAAATGGAACAAATGTACAAGTGTATGAAGGAAATGGAACAAATGCACAAAAGTTTATATTAGAAAGAAATGAATATAAAGCAGAAAAAATACTAGAAGATGGAATATATACTATAAAATCAAGAGTGAATACAAGTAAAGTATTGGATATATCTGGAGGTTCATATAATAATTCTGCAAATGTTCAGATGTGGAAAAATGATAATGTGAGACAACAAAGGTTTAAGATTACATATAATCAAGAAGGCTATTATAAAATAGAGGCGTTACATTCACAAAAAGTATTAGATGTTGCTAACGCAGGAATGACTAGTGGCACAAATGTTCAGCAATATGAATGGAATAATACGGATGCACAAAAATGGATAATAGAAAAAAATTCTGATGGAACATATTCGTTTAGATCTATTTTAAATGGATATTATCTAGATGTATCAGGAGGAATCCCAAATGATGGAACAAATGTACAAGTATATGAGTGGAATGGAACAAATGCACAAAAGTTTATGCTAGAGACAGAAGGAAAACAAACAATAGAAGATGGTATATATAAAATCAATACAAAATTAAATGCAAATATGTTTTTAAATGTTACAGGAAATAATGTTGATATACTAACAAATGAAAATATAACAGCACAAAGGTTTTATGTAAAATATCAAGGAGAAGGTTATTATACAATACAATCTGTTTCAACGAATAAAATGCTAGATTTACAAGGAGGAAATACGGCATCAGGAACCAATGTACAGATATATGATAATAATGGCACAGAAGCTCAAAAATGGATCATCAAAGATGCAGGTGATGGATATTATTATATTGAATCTAGACATAGCTTGATGGTCATGGATGTATTAAATGGAGATGCAAAAGACAGACAAAATGTACAAACGTATCAATTAAATTATTCCAATGCTCAAAAATTTAAATTTATTAATGTAGAAGAAGCAGAAGGAAAACAAACAATAAAGAATGGTATATATAATATCGCAACATGTTTAAATGAGGGATATGTTTTAGATATATCAGGAGGTTCTGTTTCTAACAGTGCCAATTTACAAATATGGAAAAATTCAAATGTAAATCAGCAAAAGTTTTTTATAGAATATCAAGGTAATGGCTATTATAAAATAGAGGCATTACATTCTGGCAAAGTATTAGATGTAGATAACGGAGCAAACAAAAGTGGAGCAAATGTATGGCAATATGAAAGCAATAATACAAATGCACAAAGATGGATGATAAAAGATGCAGGTAATGGTGAATATTATATTATATCAAGATGCAATGGATTATATTTAGATGTCAGTGGTGGTAATGTTGGGAATGGCATAAATGTACAAGTATATGAGAAAAATGGAACAAAAGCACAAAAATTCAAATTTTTAAATCCTCCAATCATTTCTGATAATACCTACAGAATTTCAACAGCATTAAATGATAAGAGTGTTGTTGATGTATCAGGAGGATCGAAACAAGATGGGGCAAATGTACAAATTTGGATGAGCACAAATGTACCACAACAAAACTTTAAAGTTGAATACATTGGAGAAGATTGTTATAAAATTACCGCAGAACATTCTGGACTTGCATTAACAGTTAAAAATAGAAATGTTATACAAAGTAAATATACAAATAGTGATTCACAAAAATGGAAGATTGTAGACGCTGGAAATGGATATTATAACATTGTTTCAAAAGCAAATGGATTATATTTAGATGTTGCTGATGCAGCTACTGCAAATGGAACAAATGTGCAAGTGTATGAGAAGAACGGAACAAATGCTCAAAAATTTAATTTTGAAAATCTATGCTTAAACGGAATTGATGTAAGCCAATTTAATGGCTTGATCAATTGGGAATATGTAAAGAGATCAGGAATTGATTTTGCTATGATAAGAATTGGGTATAGAGGATATGGAGCGGCAGGTAATTTTGCAGAAGATCCATACTTTAGAATGAATATTCAAGGAGCAAAAAAAGCAGGACTAAAAGTAGGAATATATTTCTTTACACAAGCGGTAAACAAGGATGAAGCTGTAGAAGAAGCAAACTGGGTACTTAGAATTTTAAAGGAATCAGGATATGCAAATGAATTGGATTATCCAATTGCAATTGACACAGAAAAATCAGGAGCTTCAAATGATTCAGGAAGAGCAGATAATTTAGACATAGCGACAAGAACACTAGTATGTAAAGCGTTTTGCGAAACGATTAAGCAAAACGGATATACACCAATGATTTATGCAAGTAGAAATTGGTTTTATGATAATTTGAATATGAATGAACTAAACCAATTTGATATTTGGTTAGCACAATATAATGATGTAGCAGACTATACAGGACATTATGAAATATGGCAATATACAAGTAAGGGAACCCTTTTAGGAATTAATGGATATGTAGATTTAAATATAGGATATAAAAGATATTAATAAAAATGTTTATAGAGTAAAAATAAAATTATATAAAAATATTTTGAAAAAAGCTTGTTTTTCAAGCTTTTTTATGATAAAATATTTTACATAGAAAAAATAAAGCAAAACCAATTAAAAAGCAAAGTATATATATGTTAAATATTTACAAGAGAAAATGGTCATTGGCTGGAAACCATTAAATATAGTATATAGAAATTTCACTTTTTAGGTCCTTTTTTGAAATAGAACGTAGGAAAAGGCGGTTGAACCGTTAAAACTATAATGAGGTTAGTACAAAAATATACTAATAAATTTAGGTGGTACCACGGAAAAATAACCATTTCGTCCTAATATATATATAGGAAGAAATGGTTTTTTTGATGACAAAGATTTAAATTTTAAGTAAAATTTAATAAAGGATGTTGATAATATGAATAATGAAGGGAAATGTATAGAATATTATTTTGATTCAAAAACATTTACAAAAGATCAATTAGTAAAAAGCATAGAAGAAGCAAAACTTGAATTTCCGAATAAAAAGGTAGAATCCAATTTATTTTTAAATCAATGGGGTGTTTATATTTTAAAAATCAATTTTAAAGACAAAATAAAATATGTAGGAAATTTTAAAGAAAAAAGAAAAAATCGAAAAGTATTACTTCTGACAGAAAAAAATCGAAAGGTTAGTGAAAAGAGAACATCTTTACTAAATAGAAAATATGGTCAATATAAAAAGACGGGAGAATATAGACCAATATAATTTTATATTAAGAAAGGAAATGGGCGAATATGAAAGAAAAAATTGCGAAAATAAAGGAAAAATCTATTAAAGAAATTTCAAATGTGAAAGATTTAAAAGAATTAAATGACTTAAGAGTCAAATATCTAGGAAAAAAAGGAGAATTAACCCTTATTTTAAGAGGTATGGGAAATCTATCTCCTGAGGAAAGACCGGTTATAGGAAGTCTAGTAAATGAATTGAGAGAAGAAATTGAAAATTTAATTCAGGAAAAAGAGAAAGACTTTAAAAATCAAGAACTTTTAGAAAGATTAGAAAATGAAACAATTGATGTTACAGAGCCAAGTAAAAAAGTGATTTTAGGTTCATTACATCCAATTACCAAAATTATAGAAGAAGTAGAAGAAATATTCTTAGGAATGGGATATGAAATTGCAGATGGTCCAGAAGTGGAAAAAGCAACATATAATTTTGATAAATTAAATACGCCACCAGATCATCCAGCAAGAGATGTACAAGATACATTCTATATCACAGATGATATTGTATTGAGAAGTCAAACATCACCTGTACAGGCTAGAGTAATGGAAAATCAAAAACCACCAATCAAAATCATATGCCCAGGAGCAGTATATAGATCAGATAGTGTAGATGCGACACATTCACCAGTATTCCATCAAGTAGAAGGATTGGTTGTAGATAAACATATTTCTATGGCAGATTTAAAAGGAACTTTAGAAATGTTTGCCAAAAAATGCTTAGGTGAAAATACAAAGATACGTTTCAGACCACATCATTTTCCATTTACAGAACCATCTGCAGAGGCAGATGTATCATGCTTTGTATGTGGAGGAAAAGGATGCAAAGTATGCAAAGGAGAAGGATGGATAGAATTATTAGGTTGTGGTGAGGTTCATCCAAATGTTTTAAGAAATTGCGGAATAGATCCAGATGTTTATTCAGGATTTGCTTTTGGATTTGGTGTAGAAAGAATTGCCATGGCAAAATACGGAATTGAAGATATGAGATTATTATTTGAAAATGATATTCGCTTTTTAAAACAATTCTAAGTGGAACAACAAGGTGTGCCAAAGCGTTCCAATAAAAAGTATTCCAAAATACGGAAATATAGAAAATTTAAATATAAATAAAATTGATTAAAAATTTAATTAATTAAGGAGTGAAAAAATGGGATTATTTAGAAAAAAGGAAAAAGAATATACATTCGATCAGGCTATAAAAATGTTAAAAGAGAAAGGATTTGAAAATTATATAGCTATACCTACTAATCCAGAAGATATGTTACATACAAAATATTGGTTAAGGGAAGATGAAAAAGTATTAAAGAAAACGCCATATGTGGAAACACCTTTTCAGGGAAAAAGAAGAAAAATGATGGAAGAAATTGCTGTTGATGAGGAATGCAAAAAAAGAACAGAGGATATTAGTAGAAGTCATAGTTCAAAAACAGGAAAAGTGATAAAATATAATGATTATCAGTCAGCTAGAAATTATCAAAAGAAATATGGTGAATATAGTAGATGGTAAGAATGGTATAACATAAGAACGGAAAAGAAGGTTGAAAAACAATTATTTCTCAACCAGATTTATACAAGAAAGGAAGAATAAAAATATGAAAGCAAGTAGAGAATGGTTAGAAGAATATAGTGACATAGATATAGACACTGTAAAATTAGGAGACATCCTAACAATGACGGGTTCTAAAGTAGAAACTATAGAGCAAAAAGGAAATAATATAAAAAATGTGGTTGTTGGAAAAATTTTAGAAGTTACCAAACATCCTGATGCAGATAAACTAGTAGTAACAAAAATAGATGTTGGAAATGGTAAAACACTTCAAATTGTAACAGCAGCACCTAATATCAAAGTAGGAGAAACTGGACAAATTGTGCCAGTCGCAAAAGACGGAGCAGAACTTCCAAAAGGTGTAACGATCCATACAGGAAAATTACGTGGTGTAGAATCACAAGGTATGATGTGTGGAATGGAAGAATTAGAAATTGATCCAGCAAGTTATCCAGATAAAGTGGTAGATGGTATCTTTATTCTAGATGACAAATATGAAAAAGATTTAGGAAAAGATTTAGTAGATGTATTAGAATTAAAAGAAGATATCATTGATTTTGAAATCACACCAAACAGACCAGATTGTTTATCTATTGAAGGTTTAGGAAGAGAAACAGCAGTCTCTTTAGGAAAACCATTTAAAAATCCTAGAAAAAATATTGACGAATTAAAAGTTGAAGATAAGAAAGACATTGAAGGATTAAAAGTAGATATTACAGCACCTGACTTATGTTACAGATATATTGCAAGAGTTGTAAAAAATGTAAAGATTGGTCCATCACCTAAATGGATGGTTAGAAGATTAAATGCTTGTGGTGTAAGAAGTATCAATAATATTGTTGATATTACGAACTATGTAATGCTAGAAATGGGTCAACCAATGCATGCATTTGATATCAATTCTATTGAAGGAAAACATATTACAGTAAGAAGAGCAAAAAATAATGAAAAAATTACAACTTTAGATGAACAAGAAAGAATATTAGATGAAAATGATTTAGTCATCGCAGATGATAAAAAAGCAGTAGCCATTGCTGGTGTTATGGGAGGACTAAATTCAGAAATTGAAAATGATACAGAAACAGTTGTGTTTGAATCAGCCGTATTTTATGGTGGAGCTGTTAGAAAAACAGCTAAAAAAGTAGGATTAAGAACAGAGGCATCTTCTCGTTTTGAAAAAGGATTATCACCAGAAAATGCCTTAAGAGCCGTTAATCGTGCAGTAGAATTGGTAGAAATTTTACACGCAGGAGAAGTAGTAGATGGAAAAGTAGATGTTTATCCAACAAAGCAAAAAGTGCATGAAATAAAGGTAGATTATGATAGAATTAATCAATTATTAGGAACCCATATTTCTAAGGAAGAAATGATTGATATTCTAAATAAATTAGATATAAAAGTTGAAAACGATATTGCTACAGCACCATATTTTAGAATGGATGTAGAACAATTAGCAGATTTAGCAGAAGAAGTCTTAAGATTTTATGGATATGACAAATTGGAAACTACATTAATTAAATCTGATACAACATTAGGTATGAGAAATAAAGAACAAAAAATTGAAAAGAAAATACAAGAAGTTCTTGTCAATAGCGGTTTATCAGAGATATATACTTATGGATTTTTAAGCGAGAAAGATTTAGAAAAATCAAATATTAGTGATACATTAAAGAAAACAGCCATCACGATTCAAAATCCATTAAGTGATGAATATAAATTAATGAGACCATCAACCATACCAAGTATGTTACAAATATTAGCCAATAATGCCAATAAGAAAAATCAAAATGTGAAATTATTTGATATTTCAAGAAATTATAAAAACATGAATGGTGAAGTAGAAAAAGGAGAAGTACCACTACAAGAAAATATTTTAACCATTGGTATGTATGGAGATGATGTTGATTTTTATATCTTAAAAGGAATTGTTGAAAATGTATTAGAAGCAACATACATTAATCATTATGAAATAGAAAGAGAAACAAATAACAAATCTTACCATCCAGGAAGATGTGCTAATCTAACAGTTGGAAGAGATGTCATTTCTACCTTAGGAGAAGTACACCCAGTTGTTTTAAATAATTATGATATTGAAAAAAGAGTATATTTAGCAGAAATTAATATCAGCAAACTAGAAAAATATTCAAGAAATAATAAAAAATATGTAGAAGTTCCAAGATTCCCAGCAGTAGAAAGAGATATTGCTATTATTGTTGATGAAGCTGTTGAGGTTGGACAAATCGAAAAAATTATCACAAAGAAAGCAAAGAAATTACTAGAAGGATTAAAATTATTTGACATTTATAGAAATGAAAAGCTAGGAGAAAATAAGAAGAGTGTGGCATATGCTTTGATATTTAGGGATAAAAATAAAACATTAAGTGATGAAGAAGTAAATATTGCGATGGAAAATATTATTTCAGAATTAGAAAAAACACTAGGTGCTAAGCTAAGAAAATAGGATGTAAAAAGGGATTTTGGGTATGGACTCATTATCCCTTTCTTATTTAGCAATATTGTAAAAAAATATAGAATATAAAAAATGAAACAATTTAGCTTATACAAAATCGTGTAATGACTTTATATTCTATATTTTTTATTCAAGTTAAATCTATAAAAAAGAGAAAAATAGAGTTTGTTTCCAAAATTCTTTTAGAAAATTTAGAAAGGTAATGGTAACTTTTTTAGAATAAATGGTAATATATAGATGTAGATATCTTAGGGGAGTTCTAAACGAAATGAAAAAAGAAAAATTAATTGAACAATATATAGAAAATAGTAAATTAAATATTGAAAAAGTAATGGAAGAATATACAAATTATCTATATGTGATTGTAAGTAATAAGAATTTTAAATTAACAGAAGAAGACATAGAAGAAATTGTTTCAGATGTATTTTTAGCTGTTTGGAAAAACCAAAAACAGCTAGATGTACAAAAGGAAATGTCTTCTTATTTAGCTGGAATTGCCAATCATTTATACAATAAAAAATTAAGAAACTTTAAAAATCTAATAGATATAGAAAGTTATGAAAGTCAATTACAAGATACGAAAAATATTGAACAAGAAATAGAAGAAAAACAAAAACAAGATGCAATTTTACAAGAAATCTATAAGATGAAACAAGAAGACCAAGATATATTTTTATGTTATTACTATTATGCCAAATCAATAAAAGAAATTGCCAAAAGCTTAAATTTAACAGAAGTAAAAGTAAAATCTAGGTTATTTCGTATTCGAAAGAAATTAAAAAAGAATTTGGAAAAAAGGGGGTATAGTTATTATGGATAAAGAGAATATTGATAAAATTATGAAAAAAGCACGAATGAAAATAGCTGTATCTAAATTTGAAAAAGAAGAACATAAAATACCAAAAAGAAATTTATTAAAATTGGTAGCAACATTTGTATTAACAATTGGGATGACATTTGGGCTTGTATATGCAGGAAATACTGTATATGAAAAAATATGGAAAGAACCTCAGGCATATAAGATAAATCAAGGAATCACAGAAGAAGAAAAAGCACAATGTATTACAGAAAAGGAGGCAGAAGAAATTGCGAAAGCATATCTAAGAAAAATTGGCTATACAGATGAAAACATAGAGGGAATAGCTCTAGATAAAGAATACTTTTCACAAGAAAATATCTGGGTAATGGCATCAGATTTAGGAACAATTCGAATAGATGCCAATACTGGAAAATTAAGCTCTGTTAGCATGCCAGTTCGAGAAGGAAGTGCTCCTTACAATTATGGTATTAGTCGAGAAGAAGCAAGAAAAGTAGCCTATGAATTATTAGAAAAATATAAGCCTATAGAAGATACGGGAGATTACGAATTAGTTAGCTTAAAAAGGAATGCAGAAATAGATGAAAATGCGTATATCTGGTATGCAGAATTTTACAAAAAATATGGAGATTTATATAATGCATCAGAAAGCATAAAAATTGGATGGATTCCAACAAGCAATATACTATATTCTTTAGACATAAAACAAAACCCTTATGAGAATAATGAACAAAAAATTAGCAAAGAAAAAGCAATTCAAATTGCAAAAGAAAAGGATGGACAAATTGAAACGACTAGACAAATACAGGAAATAAAAGCAGAAATTAAAATTAAACAAATGAATGAAGAAGTATATTTAAGAGAAAATTTTAAAGAAGAATATGAAAATGGTACATTAAACAAAGAAAAAGTAAAAGATGGTGTGTATAAATATAAGGAAGATGCGATTATTTATAAAACAGAAGAAAGAGTTAGAAAAGTATGGTGTGTTGTTATAACATATGGAATAGAAGAAAGTGGATATATACCAGAATATACATATTATGTTGATAGTACAACCGGTGAAATTATAGGTGGCAATATGGGAAATGAATTAACGTCTGAAGAAGCAGAAAGAAATGATGTAAATAATGTAATTGAAAAATAAAAGTGAAAAAATAAATAAAAACATATAAGTCTATAAAAACAAAGCTTAATTCGTATCATATAAACTTTAAATTAATATACAAGAAACAATAGAAGCCCAAAATGTTAGATAAAACATGGAGGGTTTATTTTATTTTTCATAGGAACGTATTAAAAATACTTGCATATACTTTATTATTAGAGGTGAAAGATATGGCATATTCAGATAGAGAATTAATTGCGAGAATTGTTCAATGTGAGGCACGGAGGAGAAGGTGACAATGGAATGAAAGCAGTAGCAAGTGTTATCTTAAACAGAGTAAATGTATCAGAAGGAGAATATGCAAGAATATCACAAGGAGGAAATATTAGAAATATTATTTTTCAACCAGGGCAATTTGATTGTGCAACAGAAAGCTTATTTAATCGATATAATCCGCAAAATATCTATAATATGAATCCAACAGAAGAGCATTATTACATAGCAGATTGGGCATTAGCAGGTAATCGATTAAATGAGATAGGAGAATGTTTGTGGTATTTAAATCCGTTTAAGCCAAGTTGTGATACAACCTTTCCAAGAAACGGTTCTGGAACATTTCATACAAGACTTCGGAGAACATTGCTTTTATCGTCCAACAAGTCAGTATACTAGTACATAAGAGATTATAGAAAAGATACAATATACAAAAAGTTAGGAACTTAACAGTTCGAAATCTAGAATACAAAAAATAAAAAAAGGAGGTTCAATATGCCAGATGAAAGACAAGACAAAAGAGAAAATAGAAATGTAACCATTAATCAAAATTCACCAGAAATACTAACCAATTCTATATATACACCAGCTTTTTTACGAGAACAAATTGGAAAACTAATGAGAGTAGAATTTTTAATTGGTACGAATAATTTAGTTGATAGAATTGGTATATTAGAAGATGTTGGTGCAAGTTATATTTTATTACGTTCATTAGAAAGTGATACAATTACCTATTGTGATATCTATTCTATTAAATTTGTTACTATATCTAATAGAAGAATGAATAACTTTATGAATAATGGATATGGTGGATATAACTATTATTAAAGTGTCCGATGGGACACTTTTTTAAAAAAACTATTGACAAATTAAAGAAAATAGTGTAAAGTATATTAGCATTACATTTTAAAGGAGTCGTTATTTATGGAAAAAAACGTAGAAATCAGTATATTATGTGATTTATATGGAAAATTGTTAACTAAAAAACAATTTGAATTCATAGACGACTACTATAATCATGACTTGTCTTTATCAGAAATTGCAGAAAACAATAAAATTACAAGACAAGCTGTTAGAGATATCATCAAAAAGGGGGAAAAGAAGCTTTTTGAATATGAAGAAAAGCTATTGTTTATGAAAAGGATGTTAAAACAAGAAAAAAAGATTGAACAAGTTTTATCAGAATTAACAAAGATTCAAAAAGAATCTTCTGATGAACAAGTAGCTGTTGTATTAGAACATATTAAAAAAGAATTAAATTGTTTAGTTTAAAAAATGAATGGAGTTGAAAAATATGGCTTTTGAAGGATTATCTTCTAGATTACAAGAAATCACAAGAAAAATTAGAGGTAAAGCAAGAATTACTGAATCAGATTTAAAAGAAATGTTAAGAGAAGTAAAACTTGCACTATTAGAAGCTGATGTTAACTATAAAATTGTAAAAGACTTTATAGCAACCATTCAAGAAAAAGCCTTAGGGCAAGATGTTTTAAAATCTTTAACTCCAGGTCAACAAGTTGTAAAAATTGTAAAAGATGAATTGGTAGAATTATTAGGTGGACAAACAAGTCAAATTAATTTTACACCAAATCCACCAACGATTATTATGTTAGTAGGACTTCAAGGTTCAGGTAAAACAACAACAGCAGGAAAGTTGGCAAATTTACTTAGAAAGCAAGGAAAAAAGCCATTATTAGTTGCATGTGACGTATATAGACCAGCTGCTATTAAACAATTACAAGTTGTTGGTGCACAGTTAAACATACCTGTTTTTGCAAATGAGAACTCAAAAGATGTTGTGCATATTGCAAGACAAGCACTATCTGTTGCTATGTCAAAACTAAATGATGTGGTCATCTTAGATACAGCAGGTAGACTACATATTGATGAAGAACTAATGCAAGAATTGAAGAATTTAAAAGCAAATATCAAACCTCATGAAATTTTACTTGTTGTGGATAGTATGACAGGTCAAGATGCGGTAAATGTTGCGCAAAGCTTTAGTGATGCTGTTGGAATAGACGGAATTGTTTTAACCAAATTAGATGGTGATACAAGAGGTGGTGCAGCACTTTCTGTTAAAAAGGTAACAGGAAAACCAATTAAGTTTGCAGCAACTGGAGAAAAACTAAGTGATATAGAAGTATTTCATCCAGATAGAATGGCACAAAGAATCCTAGGAATGGGAGATATTTTGGCTGTTATTGAAAAAGCTGAAGAATCATTTGATATGGAACAAGCAGAACAACTTGAAAAACAAATGAAGAAAAAAGAATTAGATTTAGATGATTATTTAGCACAAATAAGACAAGTAAAGAAAATGGGTTCATTTTCATCATTATTAAAATTGATACCAGGATTTAATCAAATAAAAGATTTAAAAGTAGATGATAAAGAATTTGTTAAAATTGAAGCAATGATTTGTTCGATGACAAAAGAAGAAAAACGAAACACGAAATTATTAAATGCAAGTAGAAGACAAAGGATTGCAAAACGGAAGCGGAACAACTGTACAAGACATTAACAAATTTATAAAATCTTTTGAAATGACACAAAAAATGATGAAACAGATGAAAAACAACAAGGGTGGTATGAAGAAATTATTAAATGGAATTGATGAAAATGCATTAAAGAATTTTAAATTTTAAGTTGTTATTAAATTTTTAAATTTATATATAAAAATAAAGTGATTAGAGGATTGGAAAAATCAAAAAGGGATTTTTGAGTCCGTCCCCATAATCTCGATTTCAGGAGGTGAACAAAAAAATGGTAAAAATAAGATTACAAAGACAAGGAAAGAAAAAAGCTCCATTCTATCATATCGTAGTTGCTGATTCTAAATCTCCAAGAGATGGAAAAATCATAGAGCAAATAGGAACATATAATCCAATGACAGACCCAGCTACAATCGTATTAGACAAAGAAAAAGTTGAAAAATGGATTAAAAATGGTGCAAAACCAACAGATACAGTTAAAGCTTTAATTGAAAAAGCTAACTAATAAACAAATGAAAATTTTGTTTTTGATTTGTTTAATAAGGAAGGATTCAATTATGGAAGAATTTTTAAAAATTATCATTTCAAATTTAGTAGATGACAAAGAAGCTATTGAAATTAATGAAATAGATAATGGAAAGTCAGTTACATTTGAGGTGAAAGTTGCTCAAGAAGATATGGGGAAAGTAATAGGTAAGCAAGGTAGAATTGCACAATCTATTAGAAATGTTATGAAAGCTGTTGCAAATAAAGAACATAAAAAAGCTACAGTAGAATTTTTAGGATAATAGGAGTAACCAATATGTTACCAAATCTAGAAATTGGTCAAATCGTGAATACATTTGGAATAAAAGGGATGGTAAAGGTAAAACCATTTACAGATGATATCAGAAGATTTGACAAATTAAAAACAGTATATGTCGAAAAAAACGGTAATCAAACAGAATATGAAATTGAAGAAGTAAAATATCATAAAGATATGGTATTAATAAAATTTAAAAGTATAGACAAGATAGAACAAGCAGAACAACTAAGAAATGCCTATTTAACAATTTCTAGAGATTCAGTAGAAGAACTAGAAGAAGGTAGATATTATATTGTGGATTTACTTGGACTAGAAGTATATACAGACGAACAAGTTTTATTAGGAATTTTAGATGACATATTCAATACTGGTAGTAATGACATATATGTTGTAAAAGATAAGCAAGGAAAACAAATTCTTTTACCAGCCATACAGGATGTAATTAAGCAAATTGATATAGAAAATAAAAAAATCATAGTACATTTACTTCCAGGGTTACTATAAAAGGAGTATTTTATGAAATTTGATGTTTTAACATTATTTCCAGAAATGTTTGAAATCTTAAATCAAAGTATTATTGGAAAAGCAATTGAAAAAAATCTAATAAATATTAATGTAGTTAATATTAGAGATTTTTCAAAGGACAAACATAAAAAAGTAGATGATACACCTTATGGTGGTGGTGCTGGAATGGTTATGAAACCAGATGTGGTATATGATGCATATCAATCTGTGAAAGATAAACATGCAAAAGCTATCTATATGTCACCACAAGGAAAAAAATTAAACCAAAAAAAGGTAGAAGAATTATCAAAAGAAAGCCATTTAGTTATACTTTGTGGACATTATGAAGGAATAGACCAAAGAGTATTAGACAAAATTGTAGATGAAGAAATATCTATTGGAGACTATGTATTAACAGGAGGAGAAATTCCAGCAATGGTGTTGATTGATAGTGTTAGTAGATATGTAGAAGGTGTTTTAAAAGAAGATTCTATAAAAGAAGAAAGTTTTTCAAATGGACTTCTAGAATATCCACAATATACAAGACCAGAGGTTTTTGAAGGAATGAAAGTTCCAGAAATATTACTTTCAGGACATCACGAAAATATAGAAAAATGGCGAAAAGAAAAATCTTTAGAAATCACAAAGAAAAAAAGACCAGAATTATTAAAATAAATTAATTTTAGCAAGGGTCAACATGTATTCATAAGGGTAAGGGACATATCTTGTCCTAACAGAAATACCCAAGGGAAAGATGTGTCCCTTGACATTAAGAAGAAGGAGGAAATTCTAAAATGGATATTATAAAATCAATTGAACATGAACAATTGAAGAATAAGATACCAGAATTAAAAGTTGGTAATACAGTAAAAGTACACGTAAGAATAAAAGAAGGAAATAAAGAAAGAATCCAAGTTTTTGAAGGAATCATTATAAAAGTACAAGGTGGAGGAGTGAACCAAACATTTACAGTAAGAAAAAATTCTTATGGTGTAGGTGTTGAAAAAACATTCTTAGTACACTCTCCATTAGTTGAAAAAGTAGAATTAGTAAGAGTAGGTAAAGCAAGAAGAGCAAAATTATACTACTTAAGAGATAGAGTTGGTAAAGCAGCTAAAACTAAAGAACAAGTTGGAGCAAGAATTGAAGACAGAGAAATTGTTATAAAAGAAGATTTAGTAGAAGAACCAGCAGTAGAAGAAGCTCCAGAAGAATCACCAGCTATAGAAACAGAAAATGTTGCAGTACAAGAAACAGTTGATACAGTTTCAGAAGAGGTTGTTGAAGAGGTTAAAGAAGTAGAAGAACCTAAAAAAGAAGAAGCTAAAGCTGAAGAACCAGCTAAAAAAGAAGAAAAAGCTGAAGAAAAACCAGAAACTGAAGAAAATAAAAAAGCTTAGTAATGAAATATTATAATTGTAACAGAATTTGGATAGCTAATTAATAATAAACAAAACAAGGTGGAGATATGCATTTTGTGTATCTCCACCTTGTTATTAAAATGTCTCAAAAGGAAATGTTCCCAAATGGACAAAATTTAGAATGTCATATCTTCCATAGAATATAGACCAGGAACTTGATTTACAATAAAATCAGCAGCTTTTAAAGCGCCTTCTGCAAATACATTTCTAGAATAACTAGTATGTTTAATTTCAAATGTTTCAAAATTGCCTATAAACTCTACAGTATGTTCTCCAACAATGTTTCCACCTCTAATAGAAGATATACCGATTTCATGTTTATCACGTTTTTCGTGTTTATCATGTCTGTTATATTCACAATGAAGTGTGTTTCCTAAAGCTTCATTGATACTATCTGCTAACATCTGAGCAGTACCACTAGGACTGTCGACTTTTCTGTTATGATGTGCTTCAATAATTTCTATATCTGTATCTTTTAAAAGTGGGGCAAGTTTCGCAACCAATTTTTTCATAATCATAATGTCAAAAGACATATTTGCAGATTTAAATATAGGAATTGTTTTGCTAGCATTTGTTATTATTTGATTTTGTTCGTCTGTAAATCCAGTAGTTGCAATAACCATTGGTATGTTATTTGCTTTAGCATAATTTAAGATATTTAAAGTTGCAACAGGAAGAGAAAAGTCAACAATGACATCTGGTTTTACATGTATATTTTCTATTTCTGTAAAGATTGGAAATTTTGAATCTGAATAACTGACTTTGTCAAAACCACCAATTACTTGCATATTTTCATTTTCTTCTATTAAATTACATACGACATTTCCCATTTTTCCATTACAACCATTTACAAGTACGTTTAACATTTTTATACCTCCATATTTTTTAAGATTTATTATTTTATGTATTTGTTATTTTATTTACTTTATTAATTAATAATTTGTGATTTTATTTAATAAGCATAATATACGCAAAATTAACAATTAAATTTGCTTACTCATAATTTCATTCCAAACAACGCTATTGCAGTTTTATATAATTGTGATTAAAAGCTAATTAATCTAATTTATCTAATTCTTCAATTAATATTTTTTCTTTATCACTACTCATTTTTGTAAGTGGTAATCTGGGAATTCCAAAAGCAAAGCCGATATGATTTAGGGCAGCTTTTACAGGAATTGGATTTACTTCAGAAAATAAAGCATTTACTAAAGGTAAAGCATCTAATTGCATTTTTGTAGCTTTTGCAACATTACCATCAAAAAAGTTTTGAACCATATCATGTGTATATTTTGGTTTTACATTTGATAAAACAGAAATAACCCCTAAGCCACCTAGCGATAATACAGGCAACACTTGGTCATCATTTCCTGAATATATAAATAGATTATCACCACATAGGTGCGCAATTTCTGCTACTTGTGATAAATTTCCACTAGCTTCTTTAATAGCTACAATATTATCTATCTTAGACAATTCTAAACAAGTTTGTGGCAAAATATTGACACCGGTTCTACTAGGTACACTATATAAAATAATTGGTAATGAAACACTTTCTGCAATCAATTTGTAGTGTTCAATTAATCCTTTTTGTGTACATTTATTGTAGTAAGGTGTAACAATTAAAAGTCCGTCGACTCCTAAAGCTTCTGCTTTTTTAGAATTTTCAATGACTTTCATTGTATTATTACCACCTGTACCTGCAATAATAGGAACTCTTCCATTGGATGTTTTTACAGCACAAGATATCGTGGCATCTTTTTCTTCTTCAGTCATTGTAGAAGATTCTCCAGTGGTTCCGCATACGATAATGGCATCTACACCATTTTCGATTTGAAAGTTAACCAATCTCTCAAATTCTTTAAGATTGACACCATTTTCATCAAAAGGTGTACTAATAGCTGTTCCACAGCCTTTGAATAAAATTTTTTTCATTTAAATCACCTGATTCTTTAATAGTTGATAAAAAATATAATTATATTTCTTATACATTGCCATTATATTATAAAAATTATGAAATGAGAATAGAAAAACAAAAAGTTATTGATTTTGTAGTGAATAATAAAAATATATTGACAAAGATAACAAGACTATATATAATGACAAAAAAGTTGGGATGTGGTAAGAAAAATTGATTAATGGAGGTATGAGTATGAAATGTCCAGTATGTAAAGATGTCACACTTTTAATGTCTGAGAAAAGAGGAGTAGAAATTGATTATTGTCCAGAATGTAGAGGAATTTGGTTAGATAGAGGAGAGCTAGAAAAATTAATAGAAAAAGAAGAGGCATACAATAAAGAGCATTATGAATATAAACATGAAAATAAGAAATATGATGATAAATATGAAGAAAGAAAACATTACCATGATGATGATTATGATGACAAATATTATAAAGATAGCAAATATCCTCGTAGAAGAAAAAGGGAATCTTTTATGGGAGAGATTTTTGATATTTTTGGAGGAGACTAATCTGCATAAAGAAAGTTTTTAAAGTGAAGATCAGATATGAATTCTAAAAAATAAAAAACACTTTTTATGGATTTGAATATATCTATAAAAAGTGTTTTTATATATAAAATTAAGAAATCGTTAAAATCGTATCATAATAAAACTAAAAAATACATAAGCATAGCGAAATGCTTTTTTCATAAACATTCTAGACTTTACAACTTCTAAAGTTTCAGAAACCGCACAATATTTATCAACAAAAGTCAATATAAGACCTTCTATCGAAGTTGGAAACTGTAATGTTACAGGCCACATATGGGTAATAATCATATCTTTTTCTTTTTGGCTTAAGTCAAATATTTTACTTGCATTTTCACAAGCAAGTTTTCCGTGAGTAAATGCATGAAGCCCTTTTCTGCCTGGTTGTCTAATACGCCAATCATATAAAAATAAATCATGAAGCATAGCAGCTCTGGTAGCAGAAATATAGTCTAGATGATATTTTTTGCAAATTAAATAACAATAAAAAGCTACCGTGTAACAATGGTCAAAACAGCTGGTTTCATAATGTTGTCTGTAGTTTTTCATTTCTTGAACTGTTTCATTACGGATAAGTTCATCTATAATATTTAAAAATTCTGTATGATCTACTGTATTATCTATAGGATGTTTAAAATCATGTATTAATTTTCCCATAACATAAATCCCTCTCAATATATTATGCTCTACCTTTTAATTATACCATAAAAAGAAAAAATAGTAAATTAAAATTTTCTTAAAAAGTTGAAAGGATAAGAAAGTTGTAATATAATAAATTTGTGATGACAGGAAAGGACATAATGTTGATAGAAAATTTATGAAAGGAGATATGTATACGTACATTATACATAGAAAAAGTCATGAAATTATTAGGAAAAATAAAAATACAAGGTGAAATGAAAGAACTTGCAGTAAGAAAAGAAGGCGACATATATAAATATTTTTTGGATGATGCAGTAATTGGAGCTTATGATCCAGATGTTATGGGAGATGACTTAATTGTTTTTAGAGAAAATTCTATAGAAAATGCACTATCAGGACAAATTAGAGATGAAATCACACAAATCATTGAAAAAACAGGTAAAGAAGAAATAATAAAGACAGAAGAAAGAAAAAATGAGCAAGAAAATGTTTATGATAGGCAAATGGGATATGAAAAAGGGATAGGACAAGAGGAAGAAAAGAAAAAAGGAGAAAAAACTTTATCTAAAAACTCAAAAGAGCCTGAAAAAGAGGAAGAAGAAAAAGATGCAATACCAAGAGAAAATACGACAGGTGATATTAATATAAAACAAGAAGTGGATATGGATACAATGGCAACAGACTTTGATTCGTTAGGAGAAAAGCTAGAAAAGGCTGGAAAAATTAAAGGTGCAGATGAAAAAAATGGAAAACTAGGAATCGTGGAATCAGATGATTTGAAAAATTTAAGAGATGAAAACGGAAAAAGATTACAAGGGCAATCTTCAAGATATGAAGCAGTTGTTATAACCAATAAAACGGGAAAAGATGGAAAACCAATTGTAAGAGCTTTAAATTTAGAAAATGATACACAAGAAGGAACCAATCCAACAGAAAGAAATTACCAAATAGATCAAAACAAAAACAAACATGCAGAAAAAGGAGATGTTTTAACAAGATTAAGAATTCAAGGAGAAGAAACAATAGGAATAGAAAAAGGTCAATATGGAGAAGTAGAGGTTTATCATTCGCATGACAAAACAATTGGTGGAAAAGGTGTTGAAGGAAATAAAAGTCTAGATAGACAATTGGAAACCTCAAATGCTAAAAATCCAGTAGAAGGCATGGATGAAGAAACGCAAAAATTAGCACAAGAATATCAAGACGGCTATCGCTCAGTAGAAGCATCTTATCAAGAAGCAAATGCTCATGAAGATTCGAAAGATGAGCCATGTAAAGAAATGGAACCAGAAGATTTAGATGGGAATTTCCATACAGGAAATCATAATCATGTAGATGAAATTACAACAGAATTAATGAAAAATGAAGAAATTGCAGATAAGTTTACGCAAAGAGAAGTTAGAGATATGGTGGAAAAAGGATGGAAGAACAAAAAAAATGATGAATCATTAGAAGATTTTCAAAAAAGAATGGAAGAAGACATAGAACAAGACGCTGAAAACATGCGTGGAGAAAGAGGAAGATAAGATTTATTAAAAATATATTAATTTTCACTAAAAAAGTTGCAATATTTTGCCAATAATAGTATAATATAAAAGGTAGTATAATAATATATAGAAAGTATTATTAAAAAGAGAGGTAAAAAAATGGATTATTTATATATACTAAGAGAAGCTTTAGTATGGACTGTTACAATATTTTGGTTGTATCAAGTAATAGTAAGTTTATGTTCTTTAGTAAAACTAAAGGATAAGCCTTTAAAAGAAAATAAAGATCACAGATTTATGGCAATCATACCAGCACATAATGAAGAAGCAGTGGTTGGGAACTTAATCGAAAGTTTAAAAAATCAAACATATAATAAAGATTTATATGATATCTATGTAATAGCAGATAACTGTACAGATAATACAGCAAAAATAGCGAGAGATGCCGGTGCAATCGTATATGAAAGATATGATGAAACAAAGAAAACAAAAGGATATGCTTTAAATTGGTTTTTACAACAAAAAATTGCAGAAGATGCACCATATGATGCGTTCTTTGTATTTGATGCTGACAATATTGTGGATAAAAACTTTATTAAAAATATGAATAAAAAATTATGTCAAGGAGAAGATGTTGTACAAGGTTATAGAGATATCAAAAACCCATCTGATAACTGGATAACAGCAGGATATGCTATTTTCTATTGGCAAATGCATAGATTTTATCATTTAGCAAGATATAATATAGGATTATCACCATTATTAAATGGTACAGGTTTTATGGTAAGATTTGATGTAATAAAACCACAAGGTTGGGATACAGAAACATTAACAGAAGATATAGAATTTTCTTTAAAGAGAATTATAAAGGGAAAGAAATTAGGTTGGGCAACAGATGCAATTGTTTATGACGAACAACCTACAGGCTTTAGACAAAGCTGGTCACAAAGAAGCAGATGGACAGTAGGACATATTCAATGTATAAAAAAATATACAAAGGATTTAGCAATAGCTGCAAAAGAAAATAAAAAGATGATTAATTTTGATGGCTTATTATATATTGTTGGAAGTATTCCAATGTTTATTATAACAATGGTATTATTATTTACAAACTTTGTCATGTATAATGCAGAATCAATAACAACAGCAGAATTAATAAAAAATCTAGTATTCTATTTAGTACCAACATTTATATTACCAATATTAGTAGGAATGTTTGCAATGTGGCTAGATGGTAGAAAAATAAAACCAATGGCAAAAGGATTGTTATGCTATCCACTATTTTTATTAACATGGATATGTATTAACTTTAAATGTTTATTTATAAGAAATACATCTTGGGAGAAAATCAACCATGTAAGAAGTATAAAAATATCAGATGTTTCTGATAAAACACAAACTGAAAAAGAATTAGTTTAGTAAATGAATAATATAAAAAGATAAGTGGACGTTTAAAATGTTGTTAACCATGACAATAAATAATGCTCCACTTATTATTATTGAAAAAATGCAAACAATTAAGGGAGAAAAATATGGGAAAATTAAAGAACATTAACAAAAAATATATACATATAGGTATCCTAATACTAGGAATTATATTTATATTATTATCAGCATTTCACGAAGATATATGGTTTGATGAAAGTTATTCTGTAGCAATTGCAAAACATAATTTTATTGATATATGGAATATAACAGGAAATGATGTTCATCCACCATTGTATTACTGGATGTTACACATTGTATGGATGCTTTTTGGAAATCAAATAGTGGCATTTAGATTGTTTTCTGTACTGGCTATTGCCATTCTAGGAATATTGGGATATACCCATATAAGAAAAGATTTTGGAGAAAAAATAGGGATTTTATTTTCATTTTTAGTCTATTTTTTACCTGTTATGTGTACATATAGTCAGGAAATTCGAATGTATTCATGGTCATGTCTAATCGTAACATTACTTGCTATATATGGGTATAGATTATATAAAACAGTGAAGAATAAGGAAGCATTAAAAATACAAAATAGAAACTTAATCCTATTTGGAATCTTTAGTATAATGGCATGTTATATACATTATTATGCATTAGCAGCAGCAGGTTTAATCAATTTCTTTTTACTAATCTATCTTATAAAGAATAGAAAAGAAAATACAAAATTATTCAGAAACTTTATCATTTTAGCAGTGATACAAATTCTTTTATATATTCCTTGGTTATGGTATTTAAAAGGACAAGTAGCACATGTTGATGGGGGATTTTGGATAGCATTACAATTTAGTACATTTATAGAAGTACTAAGTTTTCAATTTAGAAGACAATTAGATACACAATTTACTTTTGATGTTCATACAATTATTGCATTAGTAGCTTCTATTGGAATGTATGTATATCTTTTATATAGAATATATAAAGCTAAAAAAGAAAAAGAAGAAATGTGTCCAGGTATATTAGCAATTAGTATGTATTTATTCGTTATTATGGCTGTATTACTGATTTCTATATTTACACCAATTTTATATGCAAGATATTTAATTGTCATAACAGGATTATATATTTTTGGATTCGCATTTTTTATGGCAAAAGAAAAAAGAAAATGGGTAACAATTGCCATATGTACAGTAATATTTATTTTAGCTTGTATTAGTAATGTAACCAATATGATGATAAATTATGATAAAAGTAATATGAAGCAAATAGATTTTTTAGAAGAAAATATAGAACCAAATGACATTTTGATATATTCCAATATTGGAAATGGTGGAGTAATTGCAGCATTTTTCCCTGAAAATACACAATATTTCTATAATGGAGAATATTGGGATGTAGAAGAAGCATACAAAGCGTATGGACCAGGAATGAAAATTATATATAATTATGATGATATATTAAAAGATTATCATGGAAGAATTTGGCTAATTGATTCAGAAGATTGCGGATTATATAATGCATTTCCAAAAGAAGGAATAAAAACATTAATAGAACCTACAAAATTTAATACAAAATATCAAAATTATGTGTATACGATTGTGTTATTAGAAAAAGAATAATTAAAGAATAATAAAAAGGAAAGTTAGACATGAAAAAAAGAATAAATCTAAAAGCATTGATTGTCAATAGCATAACATTTATCATTTTAATGATTGCAGTGTACTTTGCATATCAATTTTATCAGAGTAACAACTTTAATGAATTTCTTAGAAGTGAAGCAAAATATAACCTAACGGAGTTTAAACGAGATGAAAAAGTAAAATATTCAGATATAAATAGCTATAGGATAACATCAAATGATTATAATGATGCTATGTTCTCTAAAGAAATACAAGTACAAAAAAATACACCATATAGGGTAACTTGTATGGTAAAAACAAAAGATGTTGAAGCAGAAAAAAATGTGTCCAGTATAGGAGCACAAATTTCTATATCCAATACCACAGAAAGGTCTATTGCAATTAGTGGAGATAGTGATTGGCAGGAAATAGAATTGATATTTAACTCTAAAAATAGAGAGACTGTAGATATTGCTTTTAGACTAGGTGGAACTGCGGGATATGCAAAAGGAGAAGCATGGTTTTCTGATTTTAAAATTGAAGAAGGAAAGAATGATGAAAACAGTAGATGGAAATTTGCCTGTTTCATTTTTGAAAATACAAATGTAGTAATCGATAATAAGAACATAAATATTCAAGTAACAGAAGCCGATAAAACAGATATAAAAAATACAATAGATAGATTTGAAAGTTGTTGCAGAACATTATCAGAAGGAAAAATGACAGCAGATTGTGATATATATGATATACAAGAACCAATCACATCACTATCTTATGATGATGAATTTGGATATTATGTTGCACCAGAAGATATAGAAAAACAGATAAAAGATACAATAAACCAAAATAATTATGATCATATTTTTGTGGTAGTAAGACTGGGAAATGAAGAATATGAAGATGATATAGAAATCAAAGATTGGATAGGACTAGGCTCTATGGATTATTATGGGATAGGATTTTCCAATATCCGATTACCAAATAGTTCAAAAAGTTATATATATAAATATAGTACAAGAGTAAATCAATTTCCAGAAGAAGTATTTTTACATGAGTTTTTACATTCTTTAGAAAGAACAGCAAAAGAATATGGGTATACCATACCAGAATTACATGACTATAAACAATATGGATATGAAAATGAATATCTAATAGGACAAAAAAACTGGTATAAAGCTTATATGAACAAAGAAATCTATACAGCAAATGGATATATAGGCTTGCCAAGTGAAATATATACATTAAAACCAGCCAAGAAATCAAATTTTTCATATGCATATACCTTAGATGTATATGAAGAACCACAAAATATCATTGAAGAAATACGCGGAATTTTTGAAAATTTATTTAGAAATATTAAATTACTAATAGGAGAATTATAAAGATATAGGAGGAAACAGTGAAAGTATCAGAATTTAATTATAATTTACCAGAAGAATTAATTGCACAAACACCAATAGAAAAAAGAGATGAATCTAGATTAATGGTTTTAGATAAAAGCAAACAAACAATAGAACATAAGACATTTAAGGACATTATAGAATACCTTGAACCTGGAGATTGCCTAGTAAGAAATAACACAAAAGTGATTCCTGCTAGAATTTATGGAAAAAAAGAAACAGGTGCAAATGTGGAATTCTTGCTTTTAAATAATATTGAAGGTGATATATGGGAAAGTATTGTAAGACCAGGAAATAAACTTCATGTTGGTACAAAAGTGATTTTTGGTGATGGATTATTAATTGCTGAAATTTTAGAAATTATGCCAGGAGGAACAAGAAAAGTAAAATTCTCATATGAAGGTATTTTTAATGAAATATTAGATAAGATTGGACTAATGCCATTACCTCCATATATTCATGAAGAATTAAAAGACAATGATCGATATCAAACTGTATATGCAAAATATGATGGGTCAGCTGCAGCTCCAACAGCAGGGTTACATTTTACACCAGAATTATTGAAAAAAATAGAAGAAAAAGGTGTAAAAATTGCAAATGTGACACTACATGTTGGCATTGGAACTTTTAGACCTGTGAAAGAAGAAAATGTAGAAGAACACGCAATGCATACAGAACATTTTTATATCAAACAAGAAGATGTTGACAAAATTAATGAAACAAAACGAAATGGAAAAAGAGTTATTGCAGTTGGAACGACCTCTTGTAGGGTGTTAGAAACAATTGCAGATGAAAATGGATTGGTAAAAGAGACAGAAGGAGATACAAGTATTTTTATTTATCCTGGATATCATTTTAAATGTTTAGATGGATTAATTACAAATTTTCATTTACCACAATCAACTTTATTGATGTTAGTTTCTGCATTAGCAGGAAAAGATTATATCATGAAAGCATACAATGAAGCGGTTAAAGAAAAATATAGATTTTTTAGTTTTGGAGATGCTATGTTTATATTGTAAGATTATAATTATATATAAAAGAAGATGAAATAACAAATATTAAACTTTATACATATATAGTCAAAATGATAAAGCTAATAAAGGAGGAAACATGAAACCAGCAGTAACTTATGAATTATTACATGAAGATAAAACTACAGGAGCAAGAAGAGGTGTCATTCATACACCACATGGAGATATACAAACACCCGTATTTATGCCAGTAGGAACACAGGCAACTGTAAAATCTATGACGCCAGAGGAATTAAAAGATATGGTAGGTGCGCAAATTATACTATCCAATACATATCATTTATATTTAAGACCAGGACAAGAGATTGTAAAAGAAGCAGGAGGCCTGCATAAATTTATGAATTGGGATAGACCAATTTTGACAGATAGTGGGGGATTCCAGGTATTTAGTTTAGGTGATTTAAGAACTATTTCAGAAGAAGGCGTACAATTTAAATCCCATTTAGATGGAAGTAAACATTTCTTTTCTCCAGAAAGTGTTATGAAGACTGAAGAAGATTTAGGTGCTGATATTATTATGGCTTTTGATGAATGTGTTGAATATCCTGCTAGCTATGAATATACCAAACAATCTATGGAAAGAACAACCAGATGGGCAAAAAGATGTAAAGAAGCACATAAAACAGAAAATCAAGCACTTTTTGGAATTATTCAAGGTGGTTTTTACGAAGATTTAAGAGAACAAAGTGCAAAAGACTTAATTGAATTAGATTTACCAGGATATGCGATTGGTGGTATCAGTGTGGGAGAACCAAAAGAAGAATTCCTAAAAATGCTTCGATTTACAACTCCATTAATGCCAAAATATAAACCAAGATATCTAATGGGGGTTGGGACACCTGACTATTTAATAGAAGCAGCAATTGCAGGAATTGATATGTGTGATTGTGTATTACCTACCAGAATTGCGAGAAATGGTACAGCTATGACATGGAATGGAAAAATAGTTGTTAGAAATGCAACCTATGAAAGAGATTGGAATCCATTAGATGCAGAGTGTGATTGTTATACTTGCCAAAATTATTCGAGAGCATATATCAGACATTTAATCAAAACAAATGAGATATTAGGTGTCAGATTATTATCAATTCATAACTTAAGGTTCTTGACTAATTTAATGGAAAAGGTTAGAATAGAAATAGAGAGGGATAATCTCCAAAATTTCAAAAACGACTTTTATAAAAAGTATGGATATTCTAATTAGGAGGGATACAAATGAATTTATTAGATGAAAATTATTCAAGTAAAAATGAAAACAAAACAAAAAATATGATGAAAATTATCATTATATTTATTGTTTTAATCGTAATAGCCATTATAGGAATTGTTTCTTATATGATGTATTTACAAGGAACAACTCTAAAAGTAGTGTTAAACAATCAAGTAAATGCAGATGTCAAAAATTTATTGGTATTTGAATCTGATGGAACGATATATGTACCTATAAGAGCAATATCTTCATACTTAGGATATAATTGCTATAATGGAGAATATAGTAATAAATCTGAAGATAATAGTAAATGTTATATACAATGTGAAGGCGAAGTGGCTAATTTCACATTGAATTCTAACAAGATATATAAATTAAATTTGGAAACAAATGAAAATAATTATACATATTTATATATGGATAAACCAGTAAGAGCAATTAATGGAGAATTATATATAACGACTGATGGAATGCAAAAAGCATTTAATACAACATTTGCATATGACCAAAATAATAATATTATTACAATGAATACAACACCATTTTTAATTAGTGCATATACAAATACGATTTTAGATTATGGATATACAAAATTAAGTGAAAACTTTGAAAATGATAAAGCTGTTGTAAAAAATATGCTTGTTGTAACAGATGAGAAAAATTATGGTGTTATAAATCCAATAGATGGAACAGAAATATTAGAATGTAAATATGATGATATTATTTATCAAGAATCTACAGGTGATTTTATTGTATGTAGTGATGACAAATATGGTATAATTGGAACAGACAAAAAGACAAAGGTAAATATAAATTATGATAGTATAGAATTAATGGACTATGATTCTGGATTATATTTGGTTGAAAGAAACAGAAAATTTGGTGTAATTGATTTAAATGGAAATACAGTTATATATACAGAAAATGACCAAATAGGAGTAGATATATCTAGATTTGAAGAAAATGATTTAAAAACAGGTTATATTTTAGTAGATTCCTTAATACCAGTTATGAGAAATGAAAAATGGGGACTATTTGATAAAAAGGGAAATCAAATTGTAAATTTCGAATATGATAGTTTAGGCTATATTGCAAATAACAATAAAGAAGCAATCAATCTGTTAGTTATACCAGACTATAATGTAATTGTGGCTTGCTTGAACGAAAGATATACACTAATCAATGCATCAGGAGAGCAACCATTTAAAGCGTTTGTTGATGACATCTACATGACAGTAAATGGAGGAGAAAAATCTTATAAGATGACTGCAAATGACAGAACTTATGATGTAGAAGAATACTTAGATAGATTAGGTGTACAAAATGCAACAAATAATGAAAGAAATTCATCAAATACAACACAAACCAATACGGCGAATAATGATACGGAATCTAATAATCAAGTAAATAATGAATCTGTAGAAGAAAATAATGAATCTCAAGAAGGAAACAATCAAAATAATGAAGAAGAATAATTAGTGTTATAGATGATAAGATAGAGAATATTTGCTTGAAAATAAGTAAATATTCTCTATTTTTGACCAGTCATACTAATAGAAAAAAATAGAAAAATAGTATATAAATATATAAGGAAAAACTTATATTAAAAACGAGAAAGAGGTATAAGGTGAATAATATAAATATATTAGCAAATGGAATATATTTTCCAAAAAAGCAAATGGGAAATGAGGAATTAGAAGAAAAATTAGGCTTAGAGAGAGGATATATAGAAAAAAGAACAGGAATTGAAAATAGATATTATGCTGAAGAGGAAAAAATAGAAGATATGGCTATAAAGGCTGTAGAAAATCTTTTTGAAAAGTTTGCTGTAAAAGATGATATTGGCTTGATAATAACTGCAACAACAAGTACCAATATATTAATGCCAGGCATTTCAAATTATATTCAAAAACATTTAAATTTAAAACCATGTATATGCTTAGATATATTAGCAGGGTGTGCAGGATATATAAATAGCTTTGATATTGCAAAACGATATATAGATTCAGGAGATATACAAAAAGCATTAATTATTGGAGTGGATAAATTATCTCAAATTATTGATAAAGAAGATATAGGAACAGCAGTAGTGCTATCAGACGGAGCAGGGGCAACGTTAATAGGAAGAGTTGAAAAACAAAATCATGCAAAGACATATAAGTCTAATATAAAAGCGGATGGCGAAAAGAATGATATTTTAACATACAAATGTGGTGAAAAAATATATATGAATGGAAAAGAAGTATATAAATATGCTGTTACAAAAACAGTTGAAAATATAAAAGAAGTATTAGATAAAGCAGATATGAACATAGAAGATATAAAATACATCATACCACATCAATCAAATTTAAAAATCATGAAGGCCATTGCTTCAAGGTTACATATCGAACCAGAAAAAATATATACAAATATACAAACAAGGGGAAATACTTTTTGTGCAAGTATACCAATTGCTTTATATGATATGAAAGAAAATGGTCTTTTAGAAAGTGGAGACAAAGTTATTCTATTAGGCTATGGTGGCGGTCTAAATACAGGCAGTATATTGATGGAAATATAAAATAATATAATAAAAATAAAAAAAGAAAGGAAGAAAAGATAATGAAAAGAGCATTTTTGTTCCCAGGACAAGGCGCACAAGTAGTAGGAATGGGAAAAGATATTTATGAAAATTATGAAGAGGCTAAAAAGGTATATGATGAGGCTTCAAATATATCTGGACTAGATGTCAAAAAACTTTGTTTTGAAGGTCCTGAGGAAGAATTAAATAAGACAGAAAATACACAAATTGCTATATTAACAACAAGTCTAGCAATATTAGAGGTATTAAAAGCAAATGGAATAACAGCTGATATTGCAACAGGATTAAGTCTTGGAGAATATGGAGCTTTAATATATGCAGGAATAATTAGTTTTGAAGATGGAATAAAGTTAATTCAAAAAAGAGGCTACTACATGGGAAATCTATTACCAGATGAGAAATTTTCTATGGCAGCAATTATTGGCTTAGATTCAAAAAAAATAGAAGAAGTTTGCAAAGAAATTGCAAAAGAAAATAAATTCATTGTAGTTGCTAATTATAATTGTAGTGTGCAAACCGTTATATCTGGAGAAGAAGATGCTATAGACAAAGCAATGGAAAAACTAAAAGAGATGGGAGCAAAAAGAGCCATTAAATTAAACACAAGTGGTCCGTTCCATACAATAAAACTAGAAAAAGCAAAAGAAGCCTATGAGAAAGAATTAGAAAATATAAAATTTCATATGAATAATGAAATTAAAGTAATTAAAAATTTAGATGGAAATTACTATCATGAAAATGATAACATAAAAGAAATTCTAGCAAACCATATTGTTAGTCCAGTAAGATTTGACAAAGCTATCAAATTAATGGAAGAAGAACAAGTAGAAGAATATCTAGAAATTGGACCAGGAAGAACGTTAACAGGATTTGTTAAAAAAGAAAATAAAGAAGCAAATACATACAATATAAATAATGTAGAAAGTTTAGAAAAATATTTAGAAGAACATAAATAAAAGGAAATGTGTTTTATGTATACAAGTATTCGATATAAAAAAGATGTCTTGGGTAAAAATGGATTGTAAAAAAAGAAAAGGAAGGAAGAAGGAAAATGGAAGAAAGTAAAACAGTATTTGTAACAGGAGGTTCAAGAGGAATCGGAAAAGAAGTGGCATTAAAATTTGCAGAGAATGGATATAATGTCGTTATTAACTATGTATCAAGCAAAACAAATGTACAAGAATTAATATCTGAATTTGAAAATAAGGGTGTTAAAGCATTGGTTATGCAAGCAGATGTTACAGATAAAGAAGCTATAGAAGAAGTGGTAAAAAAAGCAATAGAAGAATTTGGAGCCATAGATGTTTTAGTAAACAATGCAGGAATTACAAGAGATAATTTATTAATGAGAATGAGCGAAGAAGAATTTGATAAAGTTATAGAAATCAACTTAAAAGGAACATATATCGTAACAAAAGCGGTTACAAAATATATGATGAAAAAAAGAAAAGGAAGTATTATTAATTTATCATCAGTAGTAGGTGTTGCAGGAAATGCAGGACAATGCAATTATTCAGCATCAAAAGCAGGCATTATTGGATTTACAAAAAGTATAGCAAAAGAACTTGCATCAAGAAATATCAGATCTAATGCAGTAGCACCAGGATTTATAGAAACAGATATGACAGCTGTCTTATCAGATGAAGTTAAGGAAAATATTCATAATCAAATACCATTAAAAAGAATGGGAACAGCAGAAGAAGTTGCAAATTTAATATACTTTTTAGGTTCAGATGAAAGTTCATATATAACAGGGCAAGTAATCAATGTTGATGGTGGAATGGTAATGTAAGAATAATAAAAAATGAAAGGAAGAGTAAAATGGAAAGAAGAGTTGTTATTACAGGTTTGGGTGCGTTAACGCCAATAGGAAACAATACAAATGAATTTTGGGATGGAATAAAAACAGGTAAATGTGGAATTGATGAAATTAAGAGTTTTGACACAACAGATTTTAAAGTAAAATTAGCAGCAGAATTAAAAGAATATAATCCAGAAGACTATTTTGATAGAAAAGATGCAAAAAGACTAGATAAGTTTTCTCAATATGCAATGGTAGCTGCTAGAGAAACTTGGAAAGATAGCGGATTAGATAAAGAAACTGAAAATATGGAAAGAGTAGGTATTATTATTGGCTCTGGAATTGGTGGAATTGAGACCACAGAAAATGAACATGGAAAATTTATGGAAAAAGGACCAGATAGAGTTTCTCCAATGTATATTCCAATGGGGATTCCTAACATGGCAACAGGAAATGTAGCAATCGATATTGGTGCAAAAGGAGAATCTATTGCAATGGTTACAGCATGTGCTTCAGGGACACATTGTATAGGAGAAAGCTTTAGAATGATAAAACATGGATATCAAGATATCGTTTTAGCAGGTGGAACAGAAGCAGGAATTACACCACTTGGCATAGCAGGATTTACAAACATTAAAGCATTAACCAAAACAGAAGATAAAACAAGAGCGAGTATCCCATTTGATAAGGAAAGAAGTGGATTTGTTATGGGAGAAGGAGCAGGTGTTATTCTTTTAGAAGAATTAGAACATGCCCAAAAAAGAGGTGCAAAGATTTATGCTGAAATTGTTGGATATGGTGCTACTTCAGATGCATATCATATAACATCACCTGCACCAGGAGGAGAAGGCGGTGCAAGAGCCATGAAAATTGCGATGGAAGAGGGAAATGTGAAACCTGAAGAAATTACATATATTAATGCACATGGTACATCTACACACTTAAATGATGCCTGTGAAACACAAGCAATAAAAACAGCCTTAGGAGAAGAAATGGCTAAAAAAGTTATGGTAAGTTCAACAAAAGGACATACGGGACATTTATTAGGAGCAGCTGGTGGTATTGAAGCAATTGTTTGTGCAAAAGCAATCCAAGAAGGATTTGTTCCAGCAACAATTAATTACCAAGTTCCAGATGAAGAATGTGATTTAGATGTTGTACCAAATGAAGGAAGAAATGTTGAAGTTAAATATGCAATTTCAAATTCATTAGGATTTGGTGGACATAATAGTAGCATTTTATTAAAAAAATACGAAGAATAAAACATAAAATGGTGTAAAATAGAAATGAAAATATTTTTATAAAAAATGGAGGGAGAACGATGGATTATAAAGATATTAAAAAATTAATGGATGATATGGGGAATTCTAAATTAGAAGAATTAGAAATAGAATTTCCAGATGGAATTAAAATTAGTATGAAAAAAAGTGAAAAAAGAGAAGTAATTGTTGAACCACATGTTATAGAAGCAGGTGCACCAATGACTGTACCTGTTGTAAAACCACAAGAAGAAAAAGGAATTGTAGCTGTGGAAAATAAAAAAGAAGAAAATTACAAAGTTATAAAATCACCAATGGTAGGAACTTTCTATGCTAGTTCAGCACCAGACAAAGATCCTTTTGTAAAAGTAGGTGACAAAATAGCAAAAGGTCAAGTAGTATGTATTGTAGAAGCCATGAAATTAATGAATGAAATTGAATCAGAATTTGATGGAGAAATTGTAGAAATTTGTGTAAAAAATGAAGATGTTGTAGAATATGGAACACCTTTATTTAAAGTAAAATAATGTTCAAATGTCCAATTGGGGACGTTTCTGTTTGGGACATGTTATTTTAATAAATTTATAATTTTAAAGAAGAAAGGACAATAAAAATGTTAAACAAAGAACAAATTAAAGAAATCATTCCACAAAGAGATCCTTTTTTAATGATTGATGAAGTAGAAGAATATATACCAGGAGAAAGTGCAATAGCTTATAAAAATGTAAGCGAAGATGAATATTATTTCAAAGGACATTTTCCAGGAAATCCGATTATGCCAGGCGTTTTAATTGTGGAGTCATTAGCACAAACAGGTGCTGTAGCTATCCTTTCTATGGAGGAAAATAAAGGAAAAAATGCACTTTTTGGTGGAATTGATAAATTGAGATTTAAAAGACAAGTAGTTCCAGGAGATAGATTAAAATTAGAAGTTAAAATCATAAAGAAAAAAGGACCTATTGGAATCGGAGAAGCCATTGCAACAGTTGATGGTAAAGTAGCAGCAAAAGGCGAATTAACTTTTGCAATTGTTTAAAACAAAAAAATGATTATAGTATAAAAATAAATTTATGCTATAATCATTTTTTATGCTTCATAATATTGATCTGTATCATTATATAAATCATCTAAACTAATTCCTAAAACTTTACAAAATGCCAATGCTTCAAAATCTTTTACTGTTTTTTTACCATATTCGATTTCATAAATATCACAAATATACATTGTAACACCAATTAAATCTAATTTTCTACAAATTTCCGGTTGGGAAATTTTTTTTAATTTTCTATATTTTCTTAAATTTTTACCAATAATATTTAGATTTCCGTTTAAAGTTTTTACTTTCATAAAGACCTCCTGTATCATTTAGAGCTAATTTAAATTATTGTATAGCAAAATCTTAGGTTACCTTACAGGCTAGAACTATAAATGTTACAAAAATATTGCCATATTGTTACAAAAAAAATACAATTTTTTAAAAATATTGAACCTAAATTACAGGATGTGGTATATTAAAAGTAGGAGATTACAGGATGTAGTATAAGTTTTAGAAAAATAAATTTTATAAGGAGGATTAAATGAAAAAGTTTGATAATAATGGTATTACATTAATAGCACTTGTTATTACAATCATTGTGCTATTAATATTAGTGGGCGTAAGTATTGTTACCTTAATGCCAG
>ERZ1643251.346-NODE-346-length-72244-cov-25.117137_pt1 | contig 72244 bp, 65 predicted proteins | sample MGYA00579261_ERZ1643251 | MGnify/ENA primary metagenome ERZ1643251 (study PRJEB29033, sample SAMEA4952267) | chicken gut metagenome | biome: Broiler Chicken; feature: Gastrointestinal Tract; material: Caecum | place: Ireland | collected 2018 | study: Broiler...
GCGCAGCCGCTCCCGCATCCACTTGGGGGAGGGGCCGATCTTCACGTTGCGCACCATCCGGGCGGTGTACCGGGGCACCAGGTCAGCGGCGGGGGTCTCCACATCCAGCAGCTCCATGAGGTTGCCCTCGGCTCCGCCCTTCACCACGGGCTCGTGGAGGGTGAGAGGTGCGCCGAAGGTGGCGGACACCTCTCGGGCCAGGCCGATGACGGACAGGCAGTCGGGGCGGTTGGGGGTGATTTCAAACTCCACCACGTGGTCGTCGGCGTTGATGATGGGCTTGATGTCGTCGCCGGGCTTGCAGTCCTCCCGGAGCACGAAAATGCCGTCGGGGATGCAGTGGGGGAACTCTGCCTGCTGGGCGTGGAGGTCCGCCAGGGTGCAGATGGCGTCGGTCTTGGTGTTGTAGGCCACCAGATCCCCCTCGTGGAGGTTGGGGCAGATGGTGTCGGGGGCGGCGGTGCCGTCACCTAGCTCCAGGCAGGTGTGGAAGGTGCCGTCGGGCTGAGAGGTGCACTCCAGGACCTTGGCGGCCACCACGGGGCCGTAAATCTTGTCGCCGGGCTGGATATCGGCGGAGATGGAGGGCTTGGCGGGGTCCAGGGGCTTGTAGTCGCCCAGAATGGCGGCGGGGGTGATGGCGGCGTAGGGGAAGTCCCGCTCGTCCAGGCCCAGCTCCAGCAGGCCGCACATCATGCCGTTGGACACAACGCCGCGCAGCTTGCCCTTCTCAATCTTCTTGCCACCGGGCAGGGTGGACTTGTGCAGGGCCACGGGCACCAGGTCGCCGGGATGGACGTTCCAGGCGCCGGTGACGATCTGCACCGGCTCGGCCTGGCCGGCGTCGATCTGGCAGACCCACATGTGGTCGGAGTCGGGGTGGCGCTCCATGGACCGAATGCGGCCCACCACCACGTTGGAGATCTCAGCGCCCAGGTCGTGGGTCAGCTCCACCTTGGACCCGGACAGGGTCATGGCCTCGGCAAAATCATGGTCATTGGCGTCTACGGTGACAAATTCACGCAGCCAGTTTCTGCTTAAATTCATGGTAATGTTCCCCTCTTTCCTTAAAACTGCTCCAGGAAGCGCACGTCATTTTCAAAAATCAGGCGCAGGTCGGCGATCTTGAATCGGCGCATGGCGGTACGCTCCAGGCCGATGCCGAAGGCCCAGCCGGAGTACTCGTTGGGGTCGATGCCGCTCATCTCCAGCACCCGGGGGTGAATCATGCCGGCGCCCAGCAGCTCAATCCAGCCCTCGCCCTTACAGGTGGGGCAGCCCACGCCGCCGCACTTGTGGCACTGCACGTCCATCTCGCAGGAGGGCTCGGTGAAGGGGAAGTGGTGGGGACGGAACCGGGTCTTGGTGCCCTTGCCGTAGAGCTGCTCCACCACCGTGTTCAGGGTGCCCTTCAGGTCGGCCATGGTCACGTTCTTGTCGATGACCATGCCCTCCACCTGGTGGAACATGGGGGAGTGGGTGGCGTCCACCTCGTCCTTGCGGTACACACGGCCGGGGGCGATGATGCGGATGGGCAGCTCCATGGTGTCCATGGCCCGCACCTGCATGGGGGAGGTCTGGGAGCGGAGCATCACCCGGCTGTCCTCGTCGAAGTAGAAGGTGTCGCTCCAGTCCCGGGAGGGGTGGCCCTCCTCGGCGTTGAGGCGGTCGAAGTTCAGCTCGGCCAGCTCCACCTCGGGGCCGTCCAGCACGGTGAAGCCCATGCCGATGAAGATCTCCTTGATCTCATCCAGGGCGATATACATGGGGTGACGGTGGCCCACCTTCACGGGCTTGCCGGGGATGGTCACGTCCAGGGCCTCGTCCTTGAGCCGCTGCTCCAGGGCCTGGGCCTCCAGCTTCTTGCCCTGGGTCTCCAGAGCGGCCTCCAGGTCCGCGCGCACCTGGTTGGCCAGCTGGCCCATGACGGGGCGCTCCTCGGCGGAGAGTTTGCCCATCTGCTTGAGCACGCCGGTGAGCTCGCCCTTCTTGCCCAGGTACTGCACCCGCAGGGCGTCCAGGGCTGCCAGGCTGTCGGCGGACTCGAAGGCGGCAAGGGCCTGCACACGAATGTCGTTTAATTGCTGCTTCATCTATTCTCTTCCTTTCGGGTAAAATATGAAATGAAAAAGCCTTTCCTCCCTACAAACAGGGACGAAAGGCCAGCCTTCCGCGGTACCACCCGCATTTGTGCGCCATGCGCACACACTCTCTTTGCCCCATAACGGAGGGCACACCGTCCTGCTCTCACAGGCCGCTCCCGGGCGAACCAAGCGACACACACCAAGGCGGCTTTCAGCCGGTGACCGCCTCTCTCTGAGATATGCCAGCACGCTATTTTCCCGTTCGTCGCATTTGCACTAAAAACTTTTATATCACAATACAGGTTGAAAAGCAAGAGGGAAAACTTTATAATGGGGCGTGCACGATCTGACATACCCCCATCTCGGCTTCATATATATGGAGACAGGGGCGGCGGTTTCCGCCCCTCAAGTACGGGAAAGGGGGGAGCGCATTGCGCAGAGAATTGGCCTGCGGGGCGCTGATGATGACGGTGCTGCTCACAGGCTGCTCCAAGCAGGACCAGCAGGCGCAGCAGCAGGGCGTGCTGCTGCGGGGCCAGTACCAGGCCATGAGCGGCTGGTCGGGCACCTTCCGGGTCAGCGCCCATTTAGGCCAGCAGCTCTATGAGTTCACCTTGGAGGGGACGGCCCAGCAGGAGGGAGAGACGGTACTCACCGTGGTGGAGCCGGAGTGGATGGCAGGAGTCACCGCCCGGATGACCCATGAGGAGGCTGTCTTGGAGTATGACGGAGCGGGGATGACCTTGGGTACCCTCAACGGGGACGGCCTGAGCCCCATTGCCGCCATACCGGAGATGCTGGACCAGGTGGCCCAGGGCTACATAGCCCAGTGCAGCTGGGCGCAGGAGGGGGAGGACACCTTCCTGGAACTGAAGAGCCGGGACCCGGAGCAGGAGCAGGGAGCGGGCACGGAGTATACCATGTGGTTTGCCCCGGACACCTTTGCCCTTCGCATGGCGGAGGTGCAGGTGGAAGGAGTCACCGTGCTCACCGTGACAAGCGATGATTTTACCATGGAGATGAACGAGGATGAATCAACAGACCATGCGGACCTGGGCGGAGATCCGTCTGGACAATCTGGAGCATAATTACCATGTATTGCGGTCTTGCGCCCCCCAGAGCAAGTTCCTGGGCGTGGTGAAGGCCAACGCCTACGGACACGGGGCGGAGGAAGTGGCCCAAAAATTGCAGCAGCTGGGGGCGGACTATCTGGCCGTGGCCTGCCTCAACGAGGCCACCGAGCTGCGAGGGGCGGGCATCACCATGCCCATTCTCATCCTGGGGGCTACCCCGGCGGAGTTTGCCCCCCAGGTGGTGGAGCACGACCTGACCCAGGCGGTGTTTACCCTGGAGCTGGCTCAGGCCCTGTCCCAGGCCGCTGCGGCCCAGGGCAAGCGGGCTAAAATCCACGTTAAGCTGGACACCGGCATGAGCCGTCTGGGCATTCTGGCCCACGACCCGGCCCAGGCTGCCCAGGAGGTGGACGCCCTGTGCGCCCTGGAGGGGCTGGAGGCGGAGGGCATTTTCACCCACTTTGCCAACGCCGACGGGGACGAGGGGTACACCATGGAGCAGTTCACCCGCTTTCTGGACACCCTGGATGTGCTGAAAAACACCTATGGACGCACCTTCCAGCTGCGCCACTGCGCGGCCAGTTCCGCCGTGCTCAACTTCCCCTGCACCCACCTGGACATGGTGCGCCCGGGCATTGCCCTGTACGGCTACCTGCCCGACCCCTCCTGCCAGGGGCTGGACGCCGGGGAGCTGTGGCCGGTGATGACCCTGAAGACCCGGGTGGCGGCGGTGCGGGAGCTGCCGGGGGACACCCCGGTGAGCTACGGCTGCACCCAGCACATGCCCGCCTCCGGCGGTCGGGTGGCGGTGCTGCCGGTGGGCTATGCCGACGGCCTGCACCGGGTGTTGTCCGGCCAGGGCACCGTGCTGGTGGGCGGCCAGGAGCGGCCCATTGTGGGCCGGGTGTGCATGGACATGTGCATGGTGGCCCTCCAGGAGGAGGACCAGGTGCAGCCGGGAGACGAGGTGGAGCTGTTCGGCGCCCACCACTCCCTGGAGGATATGGCCCAGCTGGCGGGGACCATCCCCTATGAGCTGCTGTGCGCCGTCTCCCCCCGGGTGCCCAGATTGTACCAGGGCGCATAAGATAACACGGGGGGTCGCCCCCGAGGGAGCGGCGAGAGATGGAGCGGCACCCGGTGGCGAAGGAATCCTGTTCCACCGGTATAAGATCCGCCCCACCGTGGGAGAATGATAGTACCCGGCAGGCATGGCAAGGACCGGGCACTATAAATCCGGCGGAGTGTGAAATCCTGTGGACAACAGTGTCAAACGCGGCGATATTTATTACGCCGACCTCAGTCCGGTGGTGGGCAGCGAACAAGGGGGCGTTCGCCCTGTCCTGATCGTGCAAAACGACACCGGAAACAAACACAGCCCCACGGTCATTGCAGCGGCCATCACCTCTCAGACGGGGAAGGCCCGACTGCCCACCCATATCACCCTGGCAGCCCACAGCTATGGCCTGCCCAAGGACTCCATCGTGCTGTTGGAGCAGATTCGTACCCTGGACAAACGGCGGCTACGGGAACATATGGGCCGGGTGGACGAACAAGTGATGAAGAAGGTGGATGGAGCCATTGCCGTGAGCTTCGGCCTGTCCAACCAACAACTGGTTTGATGCGGCGGCCTGCCTGGTTCCTCCAGGCAGGCCGTTTCAGCGTGTCGAAACAATTCGACACGCTTCTCAAAAATGCCAGCATTTTTGAGAGGAGTTGCAGCCCGCTGCATGCATAATCGGGTCAAAGGGCGACCCGATTCCACACTGGCGGGCTGAGAAGTGTTTTTTTCGATGCACATGTCCCCGAAAAAAACAGATTTCAATTTATTTTCCCGCCCTCGGGCGGGAAAACTCTGCCGAGGGCTTTTTGGATGATGCAAGAAACCATATCCTTCTTGTGTGCAAATGAGCTTTTTTGGCAGACTGGCCCTGTGTGTGGACGATTTTGGGGTTTACAAAAGGTTCACAACTGGTTCCCAAATTGTCTATCATTCGACATGGGGGTTCTGGTATCATAGGCCATGTCAGGAAGAGATGTCCAGGCAGAGCAGTGACCTCCCTTGACAGCGACGAACGAACAACCGGGGCTGCTCTGGCAGCAGTCGGAGCCCCCCGGACAAACAACTCCAGAGACACCCTCTCTGTTTAGCCTGTCGGAACGGCCAAGCCTTTCCTGACAGGCTTTTTTGTGCCGGGAGAAGGGGGAAAACGGAAAACACTTGCCAAGTTCGCCTGGACGGGGTAGACTATGGAGAGATGCCGAATGTCCGGGGACGCCCGGGCCAACCTAGAGAATGGAGAAATCATATGGATTACTTTCACCTGTCAGTGGGACAGGATATCCTCCACCCCATGAGCAGCCTGGCGCTGGCTCACCTGGGGGATGGAGTGTATGAGCTCATGGTGCGCACCTGGCTGTGCCTGAAGGGCAAGGCCACCAACAAGGGGCTGCACCGTGCGGCGGTGACCTATGTCTCTGCCCCCGCCCAGGCCAAGCGGGTCAAGCTGATTTTGCCCATCCTCACCGAGGAGGAGCAGGACGTGTACCGCCGGGCCCGCAACAGCCACACCGCCGCCATCCCCAAGGGGGCCAGCGTGGGAGAGTACCACGCCGCCACCGGGCTGGAGGCCCTGTTCGGCTGGCTGTACTTGCAGGGCCGTCTGGACCGGCTCAATGAGCTGTTTGAACGGATGATGACGGAGGAATGAGCCATGCCCTTAGATGCAATTGTCATGACCGCCTTAGCCGGAGAGCTGCGGGAGCGCATCACCGGCGGAAAGGTGGACAAGATCTATCAGCCCACCCGGGATGAGGTGGTGCTGCACATGCGCACCGGGCAGGGAAATGTGAAGCTGCTGCTGTCGGCAAACCCCGCCCACCCCAGAGCCCAACTCACCACCGTGACCCGGGAGAACCCGGAGACGCCCCCCATGTTCTGTATGCTGCTGCGCAAGTATTTCCTGGGCGGCCGCATTCTGGAGATCAAACAGCCCCCCATGGAGCGGCTGCTGGAGTTCCGCTTTGAGACCCTCAGCGAATTGGGGGACCGGGTGGAGCGGGCCCTGGTGCTGGAGTGCATCGGCCGCAAGTCCAACCTCATTATGCTGGACGGGGCAGGGCGCATCACCGACAGCATGCGCCGGGTGGACGGGGATATCTCCGCCCAGCGCCCGGTGATGCCCGGCCTCTTCTACCAGTATCCCGTGCCCACGGGCAAGCTGGACTTCACCGCCATGGGGGAGGAAGAGCTGGAGCAGCTGGTGTCGAGCCAGGCGCCCCAGGGAGAGGGCCAGGACAAGTGGCTGCTGGACACCTTCAGCGGCATCTCCCCCCTGGTGGCCCGGGAACTGGCCTTCCGGGCCGACGAGACTTCCCAGGGCCTGGCCCGGGAGGTGCTGCGGCTGCGCTCTATTATCCTGGAGGGCAAGTATGAGCCGGTGGTGCTGAAAAAAGAGGGGAAGGAGATGGACTTCTCCTTCCTGCCCATTCTGCAATACGGCCCCGAAGTGGAATTGACCCGCTGTGAGACCTTCTCCCAGCTGCTGGACGACTACTACGCCGCCCGGGAGGCCCAGGAGCGGGTGAAACAGCGGGGGGCGGACTTCATCCGGTCGGTGACCCAGGCCCGTAACCGCACCGCCAAGAAGATCGCCAACCAGGAGGCCGACCTGCGCCGAGCGGGTAACCGGGAGCAGATGCGGGAGTACGGGGACATCATCACCACCAACTTCTATCAGATGCACCGGGGCCAGTCGGTGCTGGTGGCCCAGAACTACTATGACCCGGAGTGCAGAGAGGTGGAGATCCCCTTAGATCCCCTGCTCACTCCCCAGCAGAACGCCGCCAAGTACTATAAGGACTACAAAAAGGCCCAGAAGGCGGAGGAGATGCTGGCCATCCAGCTGGAGAAAAACCGCACCGAGCTGGAGTACCTGGACAGCGTGCTGCAAATGATCACCCTGTCCGAAGGGGACCGGGATTTGCAGGAGATCCGTCAGGAGCTCATGGACAACGGATATTTGCGCCAGCACAAGCGGAAGATGACCGCCAAAGGCAAGGTGAAGATCATCCACGCCAAGCCCATGGAGTTTCGCTCCTCTTCTGGCCTCACCATTTTGGTGGGCAAGAACAACAGCCAGAATGACCGCCTGACCTTGAAGGACTCGGACAAGCGGGACCTGTGGTTCCACGTGCAAAAGCTCCACGGCTCCCACGTGATTTTGAAGACCGGAGGGGTCCAGCCCGACGACCAGTCGGTGACGGAAGCGGCCATGCTGGCGGCCTGGTTTTCCCAGGCCAAGGACTCAGCCCAGGTGCCGGTGGATGTGACCCCGGTGAAGGTGGTCAAAAAGCCCACAGGGGCCAAGCCCGGCTTTGTCATCTATAACACCTATAACACGGTGTATGTCACGCCCCAGGAGGACCTGGTGAAGAAACTGCGGGTGAAATGAGCAAAGGGGACAGCTTCCAATTCGGCGGCTGTCCCTCTTTTCTGTACTAGGCGCAGATTTGCTAGCGTGGCAAATACGCTCCGCTGGGCCCGATTTCTCCGCGATGAGAAATCGGGGAAAGAATCGCCTAGGGCGTTCCCCCTAGGTACCCCCTGAGGTCTCCTTGCATGGCGCTGGAGCATCCCCCACCGACGCTGAGGGAGGAAGGATTGTCTGGTTCTTCTTGCTCCGCTGCCGCTGATATATTCCCCGTATTGCCACGGTGATTCCTTGGGTACAGCGTCGGTGCATGGTGGAGACTTGCAGTTCCCATCCACCACCGGCCCTGTCCTTCTGGGGCAGTTCCTTCCACTCTGGAAGATTGAGCGGTAGCGGATGTAGCGGCATAGAGGATCGGCTTACCCCTGGGCCGGTTGGGATTTATCCAGAGTCAAAGGACTACTGACCCAAGCAGGGTACCTAGGGGTGCAACCCCTAGGCGGCTTTTTCGTCTATTTTTGGCCGCTCAAAAATAGACCCCTAGCGGAGCGTCCCCGCCAGACTGGCAAGTCTGCATAAAGACATTGGAGAAGAGCAGATGATTGACCATAGAAAAACAGCGGAAGCAACCAAATGGCTGCTTCCGCCGTAGTTATAGAGGGAATCAGGCTTTCAGCTTCTGGATGCCCAGCTCCATGCGGCGCAGGGTCTCCTCCTTGCCCAGAATGTAGCACAGCTCCACAGCGCCGCCGGGGGTGACAGTCTTGCCGGCGATGGAGATGCGCAGGGGCCACATGAGGGTGGCGTTTTTCACGCCCAGAGACTCGGCCAGCTGGATGAGGGTGTCGTGGATGCCCTCCTGGGTCCAGTCAGGGAGGGCAGAGAGGACGGGGACGGTCTTTTCCAGCATGTCCAGGGACACCTCAGAGTTGGTCTTGGACTTCTTGTTGGTGAACAGCTCCACGCTGTACTCGGGGAGCGCATCGAAGAAGTCCACCTTCTCGGGGATGTCGGTGAGGCGCTCGCACCGGGCCTGGAGCAGGGAGGCAATGACGTCGGCGTCATAGGCCTCATTGGTGACGGCCTGGCGGATGTAGGGCCGGGCCACCTGGGCGAAGGCCTCGGGGGTCATGGAGCGCAGGTAGGTGGCGTTGAAGTAGTTGAGCTTCTCCATGTCAAAGGCGGAGGGGGACTTGGAGATGCCGGAGATTTCAAACGCCTTCACCAGCTCGTCCAGAGTGAAGAACTCCTGCTCGCTGAGCTCACCGTGGGGGGCCCAACCCAGAAGGGAGACGTAGTTCACCACAGCCTGGGACAGATAGCCCATCTGAATGAGGTCCTCGTAGGAGGGGTCGCCCTTGCGCTTGGACATCTTGCGCACGGCCCCGGTCTCGGGGTCGGTGATCATGACAGAGGAGCAGTGCACGTAGGTGGGGATGGCCCAGCCAAAGGCCTGGTACAGCAGGTTGTACTTGGGGGCAGAGGAGAGGTACTCCGCGCCGCGCACCACGTGGGTGATGCCCATGAGGTGGTCGTCCACCACATTGGCAAAGTTATAGGTGGGCAGGCCGTCCCGCTTCAGCAGTACCTGGTCGTCCAGGGAGTCGTTGTCCACGGTGATGGCGCCGTACACGGCGTCCATAAAGGTGGTCTGGCCCTCGTGGGGGATGCGCTGGCGGATGACATAGGGGTCACCGTTGGCCAGACGAGCGGCCACCTCCTCGGGGTCGAGGTTGCGGCAGGGGTCCTCTTCCTTCTGGAAGTTGCCCTCTTCCTCCTCGGTCTCCTCGTGCTTGTCGCAGAAGCAGTAGTAGGCGTGACCGCGCTCCACCAGCAGCTTGGCGTACTCGGCGTAGAAGGAGCGGCGCTCGGTCTGGATGTAGGGGCCCACGGGGCCGCCCACGTCGGGACCTTCGTCCCAGGTCAGGCCGCAGGAGCGCATGGTATTATAGATGATTTCGGTGGCGTCCTCCACCAGACGGCCCTGGTCGGTGTCCTCAATGCGGAGGATGAACTTGCCCCCGGCGTGGCGGGCGATGAGGTAGGTGTACAGGGCGGTGCGGAGATTGCCCACGTGCATGTAGCCCGTGGGAGAGGGGGCGAAGCGGGTGCGCACCCCGTCGTGGGGGATGCGGGCTTCCATATCGTCAAACCATTGCTGATTGAGAGCCATGTCAATCAAAACCTCCAGTTTACAGTGTGTCCCCATTATAGCCTCCAGGGGACGGTTTGGCAAGAGGCAGACAGATTGCACAAGGAAATGGCGGGAAAAAGAGTAAAAAATAGATAGGTGAATCTGGGCGTTTTTCCTTGACGAGAGGACGATTTTGTGCTACAATCCCAAATTGTGCTGATATGCCAAAAAGGAGGTCTGCTTGGATGCTGACCAAACTGGAACAAGCCGGCAAGGTTGTGGGCGTCAAGCAGGTTCGCCGGGCCCTGAAAGATGGGCGGGCGACGGGAATCTATCTGGCACGAAATGCCGATCCCGCCCTCACCGAGCCACTGGCTCAACAGGCCCAGGAGCAAGGGGTGGAGGTCCACTGGACGGACACCATGAAAGCTCTGGGACACGCCTGCGGCATCGCCGTGGGAGCCGCTGTAGCGGCGACCGTATAATTTTCTTGATTTTAGCGAATAATCTTATGAGAGTTCGTTAAAATATATATTCATTGAAAGGAGGAAAATCATGCCTACTTTTAACCAATTGGTGCGCAAGGGCCGTGAGAAGACTACCTACAAGTCCAACTCTCCCGCCATGCAGCATGGTCTGAACACCCTGAAGAACAAGGAGACTGACCTGCCCTCCCCTCAGAAGCGCGGCGTCTGCACTGCCGTTCGTACTTCCACTCCTAAGAAGCCGAACTCCGCTCTGCGTAAGATCGCTCGTGTGCGTCTGACCAACGGCTACGAGGTGACCGCCTACATCCCCGGTGTTGGCCACAACCTGCAGGAGCACTCCGTGGTGCTGATCCGCGGCGGCCGTGTTAAGGACCTCCCCGGCGTGCGTTACCACATCATCCGTGGCACTCTGGATACCCAGGGCGTCAATGGCCGTATGCAGGCCCGTTCCAAGTACGGTGCCAAGCGTCCCAAGGCCGGCAAGGGCGGCGCTAAGAAGTAATTCTTACCCCACCTGTGCATCTAACTTGCTTACTGCGCTGACTGCGCAAGGCAAACTGCGCCTTGCCGAGCGTTTATTCCATATATATATATGTGGGTAGACCTCGGACAGGCATGACACAAGCCCCGGCCATCGGGGCCTGAGTACCTATGAATTCTATTTTATTAAGAAGGAGGGAAGCAAAGTGCCCAGAAGAGGAAACGTACCCAAGCGGGAGGTTCTGCCCGATCCGCTGTATAATTCCGTCTTAGTCACTAAGCTCGTTAACAGCATCATGCTGGACGGCAAGAAGGGTGTTGCCCAGAAGGTCGTCTACGGTGCCTTTGACATCATCAAAGAGAAGACCGGCCAGGAGCCCCTGGAGGTGTTCAACGCTGCCATCGAGAACATCATGCCTTCTCTGGAGACCAAGTCCCGTCGTGTGGGCGGCTCCACCTATCAGGTGCCCATGGAAGTGCGTCCCGAGCGCCGTCAGACCCTGGGTCTGCGCTGGCTGACCACTTACTCCCGCAACCGCGGTGAGAAGACCATGAAGGAGCGTCTGGCTGGCGAGATCATGGACGCCGCCAACAACACCGGCTCCGCCGTGAAGAAGCGTGAGGACACTCACAAGATGGCTGAGGCCAACAAGGCCTTCGCTCACTACCGCTGGTAATCCGGGAGGAACAGAGATATGGCTACTAGAAAGACTTCTCTGCAGAATACCCGTAATATCGGTATCATGGCTCACATCGATGCCGGTAAGACCACTACGACCGAGCGTATCCTGTACTACACCGGCGTGAACTACAAGATCGGTGAGACCCATGATGGTACCGCCACCATGGACTGGATGGCTCAGGAGCAGGAGCGTGGTATCACCATCACCTCCGCTGCTACCACCTGTTTCTGGAGCGGTTCTGCTCAGCAGTTCCCCCAGACTCGTATCAACATCATCGACACCCCGGGACACGTGGACTTCACCGTTGAGGTGGAGCGCTCCCTGCGCGTGCTGGACGGCTCTGTGACCGTCATGTGCGCCAAGGGCGGCGTGGAGCCCCAGTCCGAGACTGTGTGGCGCCAGGCCGACCACTACAAGGTCCCCCGCATGATCTACGTCAACAAGATGGACATCATGGGCGCCGACTTCTACAACGTGCTGCACATGATCCACGATCGTCTCAAGTGCAACGCTGTGCCCATCCAGCTGCCCATCGGCGCTGAGGACACCTTCCGCGGCATCATCGACCTGGTGGAGATGAAGGCCGACGTGTACTATGATGATCTGGGCAAGGACATGCGCGTGGAGGAGATCCCCGCTGACATGATGGAGCTGGCCCAGGAGTACCGGACCAAGCTCATCGACGCCTGCGCCGACATCGACGACGAGATCATGATGCTGGCTCTGGAGGAGGAAGAGATCCCCACCGATATGATCCGCAAGGCTCTGCGCAAGGGTACCATCGACAACCTGCTGGTGCCCGTGGTGTGCGGTACTTCTTACCGCAACAAGGGCGTGCAGAAGCTGCTGGACGCTATCGTGGACTTCATGCCCTCCCCCCTGGACATCCCCGCCATCAAGGGCGTGGATCCCGAGACCGAGGAAGAGGACGAGCGTCCCGCCGACGACAACGCCCCCTTCTCCGCTCTGGCCTTTAAGATCATGACCGACCCCTATGTGGGCCGTCTGTCCTTCATCCGTGTCTACTCTGGTAAGCTGACCACCGGTTCCACCGTGCTCAACTCCACCAAGAAGCAGAAGGAGCGCATTGGCCGCATCCTCCAGATGCACGCCAATCACCGTGAGGACATCGAGGAGGTCTTCTCCGGCGATATCGCCGCCGTTGTGGGTCTGAAGAACACCACCACCGGCGATACCCTGTGTGTGGACGACCACCCCATCATCCTGGAGTCCATGGAGTTCCCCGAGCCCGTTATCCGCGTGGCCATCGAGCCCAAGACCAAGGCCGGTCAGGAGAAGATGGGCATCGCTCTGGCCAAGCTGGCTGAGGAGGACCCCACCTTCAAGACCTACACCGACGAGGAGACTGGTCAGACCATCATCGCCGGCATGGGCGAGCTCCACCTGGAGATCATCGTGGACCGTCTGCTCCGCGAGTTCAAGGTGGAGGCCAACGTGGGCGCTCCCCAGGTTGCCTACAAGGAGACCATCAAGAAGAGCGTGGAGCAGGACACCAAGTATGCCCGTCAGTCCGGCGGTAAGGGCCAGTACGGCCACGTCCGCATCACTGTGGAGCCCAACGAGCCTGGCAAGGGCTATGAGTTCCTCAATGAGATCACCGGCGGTGTCATTCCCAAGGAGTATATCCCCGCTGTTGACGCCGGTATTCAGGGCGCCATGCAGGCCGGTGTTCTGGCCGGCTACCCCGTGGTTGACGTGAAGGTCCACCTGACCTTCGGTTCCTACCACGAGGTGGACTCCTCCGAGATGGCCTTTAAGATTGCCGGTTCCATGGCCTTTAAGGAGGCCTGCCGCAAGGCTGGCGCCTGCCTGCTGGAGCCCATCATGAAGGTTTCCGTCATCGTGCCCGAGGACTACATGGGCGACGTCATTGGTGACCTGAACAGCCGCCGTGGCCAGATTCTGGGCATGGAAGCTCGTCCCGGTGCCCAGCAGATCGACGCTCTGGTGCCTCTGAGCGAGATGTTTGGCTACGCCACCGACCTGCGTTCCCGCACTCAGGGCCGTGGCCAGTACTCCATGGAGCCCCACAGCTATCTGGAGATCCCCAAGAACATCGCTGAGAAGATCATTGCCCAGCGTGGTCGTAAGGACGACTAAAAATCTTAATAGCTGGGAAAAAATCTGTTGATTTTTTCCCAGCGATAGGATAAAATAGGCCCATCATGGGTCTGGATGAATGAATCCAATTTTATTGAAGTATAAGGAGGAAACTCAAAATGGCTAAGCAAAAGTTTGAGCGTACTAAGCCCCACGTCAACATCGGCACCATCGGCCACGTTGACCACGGCAAGACCACCCTGACCGCTGCCATCACCAAGTACCTGGCTCTGAAGGGTCAGGCTCAGTACGAGGACTATTCCAGCATCGACAAGGCTCCCGAGGAGCGTGAGCGTGGTATCACCATCAACACCGCCCACGTGGAGTACGAGACCGACGCTCGTCACTATGCCCACGTTGACTGCCCGGGCCACGCCGACTATATCAAGAACATGATCACCGGCGCTGCTCAGATGGACGGCGCCATCCTGGTCATCGCTGCCACCGACGGCCCCATGGCTCAGACCCGTGAGCACATCCTGCTGGCCCGTCAGGTGGGCGTGCCCGCCATGGTCGTGTTCCTGAACAAGTGCGACCAGGTCGACGACGAGGAGCTGCTGGAGCTGGTGGAGATGGAGGTCCGCGAGACCCTGTCCGAGTACGAGTTCCCCGGCGACGAGATCCCCGTCATCAAGGGTTCCGCTCTGAACGCTCTGACCTGCGAGTCCGGCGACATCAACGATCCCGACTTCGCCTGCATCAAGGAGCTGATGGACGCTGTTGACAGCTACATCCCCACTCCCGACCGTAAGGCTGACCTGCCCTTCCTGATGCCCGTTGAGGACGTGTTCACCATCACCGGCCGTGGCACCGTTGCTACCGGTCGTGTGGAGCGTGGCCAGGTCAAGATGGGCGACAAGGTGGAGATCGTTGGTCTGTCCGAGGAGAAGAAGGACACCACCATCACCGGCATCGAGATGTTCCGCAAGCTGCTGGACTACGCTGAGGCTGGCGACAACATCGGCGCTCTGCTGCGTGGTATCGACAAGAAGGAGGTCGAGCGTGGACAGGTTCTGTGTGCTCCCGGCTCCATTCACCCCCACACCAAGTTCGTTGGCCAGGTGTACGTCCTGTCCAAGGAGGAAGGCGGCCGTCACACCCCCTTCTTCAACAACTATCGTCCTCAGTTCTACTTCCGTACCACCGACGTGACCGGCGTCATCACTCTGCCCGAGGGCACTGAGATGTGCATGCCCGGCGATAACGTCGACATGAACGTTGAGCTGATCACCCCCATCGCCATCGAGAAGGGCCTGCGCTTCGCTATCCGTGAGGGCGGCCGTACCGTTGGCTCCGGTGTTGTTATCGACGTCATCAACGACTAATTTTTAGTTGTTCCCAAAAGAGCGGCCTTCGGGCCGCTCTTTTATTTTACACAGCAAAAATAATTTAAAAACAAAAAGTGAAATACGAAAAATACCGAGAACTGTCAGTTCTCGGTATTTTAAACTTTCCATTTTGAAACATGATTGCAACAACACGGGTGAAAAGAGAACATCAATCTGAGGAAGAATCCGGGTCAGGTGTTGCTAGACCATTCTTGGTAGATTCAGGAACCTGTATCACTAGGTCGCTTTCATCCGATAGATATTTTTGAGAACTACTTTTGGACAAATCATAACTTTGCATGGACTGTATAAAGTCGGTGCTGCTTTGATCACCACCGGAAGGGAACAGATGTTCTGCGATTTTACTAGGAAGTATAATGATAACACTTAGTATGCTAGCCAGACCTGTGAGAGCAGCACCTAGATCGGCCAAAGAAATATTTTCTTTTTTGGAAACATTTAAAATTGTCTGCCCTCCAAAATAAATTGTGATAACATAGGTACTACATACAATCAAAAAAAAGAAAATTTTAAGAATGAGTTGAGATATATCCGTACGGCGCTGATTATTTACATAATGTTGGAGCAGTTTGACATATTCTCGATCACGGTTTAGGTGATTACGAGAATACTCTAAATTTTTGGTATCTATCAAACTTCTTGTATCCTTTTTTTTAACAGTCATAGTAAATCATCATCTTTCGTATAGAGATAGAATCAGCTGTCATATGTGTCCATGTTGGGGTTGGACATTGCGTTTACAATACTAGCAACTTCTACACGAGACATACCTTTGCGCTTGATAACAACTTCACTTCCAGCCAGTTGAGCAGGTGTTTCAGCGGTAAATCGTGTGATATCACGTAGAGTTTTCCCAGACTGTCGCCCAACATAAAGCTCAGCGTTATGTTGAAAGACGATATAGCGAGGCTTTTTATTTTGGCTAGAGGTAGAAACGATTTTAAAGTCTGGTGTTGTGGAGGAAGTACGGATGGTTGGGGAGGAATGGGATACAGATACCTCTGCGTTTCTTAGAGAAGTAGTGGGCCTAAAATCTGAAGTAATAAAAGAATGTCTTTTGTGCTGATTACGTTTTGGGTTGTTTTGATGATAGCTTTTTTTTCCTAATCTCATATATATTCTCATCTCCTTTGTATAGATGGTAATAAACATTTCTATGCACCTCCAGTTTACCATATTGGAAGATTTACTTCAATCAAGAACCTGAATTTTGTATACACTCCTTAGAAAATCTTTCTCTAGAAATTCAAAAAGTGAAAGAAAGGGTAGGATTAGTTTGGTGTATTTTTCATTGAGGATACCCTTTGTCTATGGTAATATGATTATATAATAAATAGAAACGAGGGTTGCTTATGCCATGGAACAATCTCACGGAATTGCTGAGCCAGTTGGTGGACTTTGCCGTGGGGAAGATTCTGATCATCGTGCCGGTGGTTGTGGTCAGTTTGATCGTCATCAAGATCATCATGAAATTGGTGGACCGGATGCTGGGCCGCCTTCCCACAGATGAGACCATTAAGACCCTGGTCCGCACCTCCATCAAGATTCTGCTGCTGGCAGTGGCGGCCATTGTCCTCATGAGCTGTCTGGAGATTCCAGTCACCTCCTTTGTGGCCCTGCTCTCTGTGGCAGGCTTGGCCCTGTCCCTGTCCATCCAGAACTTCCTGTCCAACGTGTTTGCCGGCCTCCAGCTGTTGGCCTCCAAGCCCTTCAAGGTGGGGGACTACGTGGACGCGGGCAATTGCTCCGGCACCGTGTATGAGATTGGCCTGTTCTATACCAAGCTCACCAGCGTGGACAACAAGCTCATCCAGCTGCCCAACAGCACCATTGTGGGTTCCAATGTGGTCAACTACTCCAGCCAGACCCACCGCCGGGTGGAGATCAAAGTCACCGCCTCCTATGATGCACCCACCGAACAGGTGAAACAGGTGTTGTCCAAAGTGGTGGAGGACAATCCCCTGGTGGACCGGGAAAAGCCCATCATGGTTCGGGTGAACAACTACCAGGACAGCGCCATCGAGTATATCATCCGGGTCTGGTGCGCCAATGAGGACTATTGGACGGTGTACTATGATCTGATGGAGGCCATCAAGCCCGCCTTTGATGCCAACAACATTGAGATGACCTATCCACACCTGAACGTGCACATGATGAAAAACTGAAGGAAACAGCAAAATGGGTCTGTGGAACACCACAGGCCCATTTTCGTCTAAATGGTGGCGGAGGCAGCAGGAGAGGGAGCAGAAGAAGGCGCTGGGGACGGCGACGCAGACGGGGTCGCCGATGCGGCGGGGAATTCCAAGGTGCTGACAAAGCTGCCATCAGCGGCCTGAATGTGTCCCCCAATCAAAGTCCCGTCACACACCAATAGCACTGCCTGCACATCCGACCGCCCGGTGGGATGGTTGGAGATCGGATAGACGTACCGCTGGACCCGCTGGCCGCAGTAGTTCTCCAGGTCAAAGCCCTGCTGACGCTGCAAGGTCTGATAGGAGTCATAACTCTCATCCAGGGTGTCCGGGATGAGCAGTTCTTGGGTGGAAACCGCCTGGTCTCCCACCGTCCAGCCCCGTTGCTGGAGATAGGTGACCCGGGCCGAGTTGTCCTCCATCCCCGACACAGAGGCTGAGGTGGGCACTGCTCCCCCATTGAGACTCAGAACCAGTGCCACCACCAGCACCAGACAGCAGCACAGAACACTGACGCCCCCCGCCATGAGTCGGCGCCGGGGAATGCGAGCCGTGACAATGAGCATGTTGATTCCTCCCGTCTTCATGGACTCATACACAGGATGGATATGTATTTTCCCGGGAAAATATGATACAATTTCTACAACCATACCACACAAGGAAAAGGAGAAGGGATATGGAGCGATTGGACAAGCGGCTGGCATCCACAGGACGGTGGAGCCGGAAGGAGGCAAGGGAGCTCATTCGGGCGGGCCGGGTGCAGGTGCAGGGCCAGGTGTGCCGCAGCATTGACCAGAAGGTGGAAGAGGACGCCCTGGTGGCGGTGGACGGCGCTTCCATCGGAGCGGCGGGGCCGGTGTATCTGATGCTGCATAAGCCTGCCGGGGTGGTGTCCGCCACGGAGGACCGGGAGGAGAAAACCGTGCTGGACCTGCTCCCAGACCCCTATCCCGCCATGGGGCTGTTTCCAGTGGGGCGGCTGGATAAGGACACAGAGGGATTGCTGCTCATGACCAACGACGGACCGCTGGCCCATCGTCTGCTCGCTCCCAAGCGCCATGTGGACAAGGTATACTACGTGGAAGTGGACGGAATTCTGGACCAACAGGACGTGGAGGCGGTGTCCCAGGGCATTGTATTGCGGGATGGATACCAGTGCCTGCCTGGAAAACTGGAACTTCTAGAAGGGAATACTTCGGCTTATATCACTATCCGAGAGGGAAAATATCACCAAATTAAGCGGATGATGGCAGCCCGTGGGAAATCGGTATCTTATCTAAAACGCATAAGGTTTGGGCCCCTCCAGCTGGACCCGCAACTGGATAAAGGTGGTTGGAGAGCACTAACCCAGGAGGAATTGCAAGAGCTTTTCCGTCAATGAGACGAAAGTTATGGCAATATCACCAAAAAAATTAAAAAAAACTATTGAAGTCGGCGGGACAAACCGATATAATATCATTTGTGAAAATAAACAAGGCAGTGGGAAGCGTCAAACTGCCAGGAAAGGGGATTGCGCAATGTCCAGCCGCATTTTCCAGAGCATCGTTCTCCAGATGAAGGATTGCTCCGACCGAGCCATCGGAGTCATCGACGAGCAGGGCACCGTACTGGCATGTAACGAATTGGCTTACATTGGTGAGAAGTGGGGGAATGTACCCGCACTGTTGGCTGCCGAAGGGGACAACATGGTGGTGAGCAATGGCTTCACCTTTAAGGCCATGTCCGGTTGGAATGGTCAGTTTGACTATGCCGCCTTTGTCCGGGGCGAAGATGAACAGGCTGCCACCATGTGCGCCATGGCCACCATCGCGCTCAACGGTGCCAAGACCTATTATGAGGAGAAGCACGACAAGGCTACCTTTGTCAAGAACATCCTGTCCGACAACATCCTCCTGGGCGATATCTATGTCCGGGCCAAGGAGCTGCACTTCGTCTCCGAGGTGCCCCGGGTGGTCCTGCTGGTGCGCCAGCTGGGTGTGCCCGACGTGTCCGCCGTGGATGTGATGACCAACCTGTACCCCGACCGTCAGACCGACTTCGTCCTCTCCCTCAGCGAGACCGACGTGGCCCTGGTCAAGCAGCTCAGCGAGCACACCGACGCCCGGGACGTGTACAAGATCGCCCAGAACATCCAGGAGACCCTGCTGCGGGAGCTGGGAATCAAGACCGTTGTGGGTATGGGCACCGTGGTGGGCCATGTCCGGGATCTGGCCCGGTCCTATAAGGAGGCCCAGGTGGCCATCGAGGTGGGCAAGGTGTTTGACACCGAGCGCTCCATCATCAACTATGAGAATCTGGGCATCGGCCGTCTGATCTATCAGCTGCCCACCACTCTGTGTGAGATGTTCCTGCAAGAGGTCTTTAAGAAGAACCCCATTGATGCCCTGGACCAGGAGACCCTGTTCACCATCAACAAGTTCTTTGAGAACAACCTCAACGTCTCCGAGACCGCCCGTAAGCTGTTTGTCCACCGCAACACCTTGGTCTATCGACTGGAAAAGATCAAGAAGCTCACCGGCCTGGACCTGAGAGAGTTTGACGACGCCATCACCTTCAAGGTGGCCCTGATGGTCAAAAAGTATCTGGTTTCCCGGGGAATTGAGTCCTAATTTGTCACCTGTTCAAAGAGCACCTGGTTCCAGGTGCTCTTTTCCTATTTACATATATGGGCATAAATTGTTGACACAGGTCAAAGGGCAGTATATAATGAAAAAAGATATGTGTAACAAATGGTTACAAATAGTTACTACGGAGAGGTCAATTCCATGATACGAATGGTGGACGTTTATAAAGAATATGACAACGGCACAAAAGCCATAAAAGGACTGAATTTACGGATAGATGACGGAGAATTCGCTTTTCTGGTGGGGCCTTCTGGCTCAGGTAAATCCACCATCATCAAGCTTTTGACGGCGGAAGAATTTGCCACCAAGGGACGCGTGATGGTAAATGGTTACAACCTCAGCACCATCAAGCGCCGCCAGATTCCCAAGATGCGCCGCACCCTGGGTGTCATCTTCCAGGACTTCCGACTCATCGACAAAAAGACGGTGTGGGGCAACCTGGAATTTACCATGCGCATCATCGGCGCCACTAACCGGGAGATGAGAAAGCGCATTCCTTACGTACTGGACCTGGTGGGCTTGAGCGACAAGGCCAAAGCCTACCCCAACGAGATGAGCGGCGGCGAGCAGCAGCGTGTGGCCATTGCCCGAGCTCTGGTGAACAATCCCCAGATGATCATCGCCGACGAGCCCACCGGAAACCTGGACCCCCAGCGCTCTCTGGAAATCATGACTCTGCTGGAGCGCATCAACTCCATGGGCACCACCATGCTGGTGGTCACCCACGAGCGAGGCCTTGTCAATCATTTCTCCAAGCGTGTGGTGGCCATCCAAAACGGAGAACTCATCAGCGATGAAGAGGGAGGCTACTACAAACTATGAGAAAACGGCGAACCAACCTTGGATATTTTATCAGCGAGGGATTTCACAGCATCTTCTCCCACGGGCTGATGTCCTTTGCCGCTGTGTGCATGATTGTGGCTTGCCTCATTATCATGGGCTCCTTTAGTTTGCTGGCCCTGAACGCCGACCAGGTGATGAGCCAGTTGGAGAGTGAAAACGTCTTTTACGCCTACATCGACGAGAACTATACCGATGAACAGATTACCGAGCTGGAGGCCAAGGTCAAACAGATCGACAACGTGGCCTCGGTGGAGTTTGTCAGCCGGGAACAGGCCAAGGAGGAATACCTGGGAGGCCGCACCGAGGAGATGTTTGTGAACATGCCCGACGAGGTGTTCCGGGACCGCCTGGTCATCCACGTCTATGATCTGGAGAAGTTCTCCCAGACCGTGGAAGCGGTGTCCGCCCTGGAAGGGGTGGCAGAACACCGGGCAGAGCAGGACTTGACCGATGCATTTATCACCGTGCGAAATGTGGCTACCGCTGTGGCAGGCATTCTGATCGGCATTTTGGCGGCCATCTCCCTGTTTATCATTGCCAATACGGTACGCCTGGCGGCCTTTGCCCGCCGGGAGGAGATCGCCATCATGAAGATGTGCGGTGCCAGCGACAGCTTCATCCGCTGGCCCTTCGTCATTGAAGGTATGCTGTTGGGCCTGTTTGGCGCCCTGTTGGCCTTCTTTGCCCAGTGGGGCATTTACGCCGGGGTGTACAAAGCGGTGATGACCAGCAGTGCCGCTACCATCGTCATTCCGGTGACCTTCGGGGCGGTTTGGTATTGGGTGCTGGGGGTCTTTGCCCTGGCAGGTGTCCTCATTGGTGTGTGCGGCTCTGGCTTGGCCATCCGCCGCTTCCTGCGTGTGTAAAAGGAGTGTCATGATGAAAAAAACAGGAATCCGAGTCATGGTGTTGCTTCTGGCTGTGGTCATGCTGTTGTCCGTGCTCATGCCCGCCATGACCACGTTGGCTGGCGCAGCCGTGACACAGCAAGACATTGACAACTACAAGGGCAGCCTCCAAGATGTCCAGGGACAGCGGTCTGAGCTGCAAAAGAAGCTGGATGCCCTTCAGGACGACAAGGAGGCCACGCAAGAGAAGCTGGCTCTGCTCCAGGAGCAAATCCTCCTCACCGAGCAGCAGATCGGCGAGAGCCAGAAGTTGCTGGACAGCTATGACCAGCAGATCGAGGACAAAAAGGCCGAGATCACCAAGCTGGAGGAGCAGGAGGACCAGCAGTACGACGAGTTCTACACCCAGACCCGCTGGATGGAAGAGAACGGCGGCGCCTCCTTTATCTCCATCATTTTCCAGGCCTCCAGCTTTTCGGAGTTGCTGGACTACATGATGCTGGTCACCGACATCATGAACTACAACGATAAGATCATCACCCAGCTGGAGCAGACCCAGGCAGATCTGGCCCAGGCCCGGGATGATCTGCAGAGCGCCCGGGATGAGCAGGCAGCTGCCCAGAGCCAGCTGGAGACCGCCAAGGCTGATTTGAACAGCCAGAAGAAAGAGGCGGACGAGTACTATCAGCAGTTGCTGGAGGACGAGAACAGCTACGACAGTGAGGAAGCTCAACTGGAGGCTGAACAGAAGCAGATTGAGGCGGATCTAGCTGAGGCCCAGGAGAAGTATCGGCAACAGCTGGAAGAAGCCAAGAAGCCCAAGCCCACCCCCACGCCCGCTCCTCCCAGCAATGGTGGCAACACTGGTGGCGGTAGCAGTACTGGTGGTGGAGGTAACTCCGGTGGCGGCAGCAGCAACCCCGTGGTGGACCCCTCTGGTAACTGGTATTGGCCTCTGCCCGGCTACTATTACATCTCCTCTGTGTTCGGCGGTCGTTATCATCCCATCACTGGTGTGTGGGAGACCCACACCGGCACTGATGTTCCCGCTCCCGGCGGTACCCCCATCCAGTGTGCCAAGGACGGCGTGGTGACCACTGTGGTGCCTGAGAGTGCCGGCAGCAGTTACGGTAACTACTGCATTGTGTACCATGGAGATGGCTATGCCACTCTGTACGCTCATATGCAGAGCACACCCAGCGTCAGTGTGGGTGAGTCTGTGTCCGCCGGTCAGGTGATTGGTTACGTGGGCACCACAGGCAGCTCCACCGGTAACCACCTGCACTTTGAGCTGCGTATCAACGGCCAGCGCGCCAGCGCCCTGGATCTCTATCCTAACCTGAGCTTCAGTGGGCTGTAAAGTATGATTTCTCTGAGGGGGTGCAGACTGGTTCTGCACCCCCTGGTTCTTTTTTGAAATGTGGGTGTATGGTCCCGCATAAGCATAGGCCAAGGAGGTTATCACATGGAGGAACAACAAAAAAAGCGCCGCCAGTTTCCCGGTTGGGCGAAGATCGTCATAGCGGTGGTACTGACTCTGGTGTTGACACTGGGAGCTGTGGCAGGCGCTGCTGTGGTGGTGTTTGGTAAGGATGGTATCGCCCTGATGCAGGGATATCTGCTGGCCAAGTTCTCCTTTGTGGAGACGGATGCAGACCTGTCCAAGGCGGTGGACAGTGCTCTGGACGGCATGGTGGAAGGACTGGGAGACCGTTGGTCCTACTACCTGGACCCGGAGAGCTACCAGAACACCTTGCAGAGCCGGGCCAACAACTATGTGGGCATCGGTGTCACTGTCAGCTATGACCGGGAGGATGGCCTGTTGGTGCAGGAGGTCACCGAAGAGGGCCCCGCCCAGCAGGCTGGGGTCAAGGCTGGGGATGTCATCACCCATGTGGATGGCACGTCAGTGGCTGGAGATGCCCGCTATGAGGCCACGGATATGATTGCGGGGGAAGAGGGCACCCAGGTGGAGCTGACCCTGTTGGGAGAGGACGGGACCACCCGCACGGTGACCTGTACCCGCCAGACCCTGAAAAGCGACTCGGTGAGCAGCAAGCTGCTGGATAACGGCGTGGGTTATGTGCGCCTGGATAACTTCTACTCCGGGGCGGCCTCTTCCCTGAGCCGAGAAGTGCAGAGCCTCATAGACCAGGGGGCCACCAGCCTGGTGCTGGACGTGCGCAGCAATCCCGGCGGCTATGTGGCCGAGCTCATTGCCGCTCTGGACTACCTGCTTCCGGAAGGACCTATCTTTACTGAGCGCCCCCGGTGGGGCAAGGAGACGGTGTATGAGTCCGACGCCTCCTGTGTGGACCTGCCCATGGTGGTGATGGTGGATGCCAACAGCTACTCTGCCGCCGAGCTGTTTGCCGCCCAGCTGCGGGAGAGCGTCCAGGCCCCCATTGTGGGCGAGGTGACCTCCGGCAAGGGCTACGCCCAGCTCACCTTCCCCCTGGTCAACGGGGGCGGCTTGGGCCTGTCTGTGTCCGCCTACTGTACTGGCGGCGGTCACTCCCTCATTGGGGAGGGTATCCAGCCCGATGTGGAGCTGTCTCTGGACGACAGCGGCACCGACAACCAGCTGCAAGCTGCCATTGACTTGTTGCTGAAATAAAAAAGGACCATCCACGGATTTGTCCGTGGATGGTCCTTTTTGGTGCTTATTCGTTGCGCAGGAAGATGATGCCCAGGGTGTTGGGGCCACAGTGGCTGGAGATGGTGCATCCGGCGGTGGCCTCGTAGATGTCCTGGAAGCCGTAGCCCACCAGGGCGGCCCGGACTGACTCCACCACCCCCTGGTCACACCGGGTATGTACCAGGAAGATGCGGTCCCGATTGATGCCCGTGGGGTCGGACACCCGTTCTTTCACGTAGTCCAGCAGCACCTTGTCCCAGTTGCCCCGGTACTTCTTGGCCACGCCCATTTTGCCGTCCGAGACCTGGATGCAGGGCTTGAGCTTGAGCAAGTTGGCGCCCAGCGCCGCCACGGCGGAGCAGCGGCCACCCTTGGCCAGGTAGTCCAGCTTGTCCACCACGAAGGTGGTGTCCACCCGAGCGGTGAGGCGCTCCAGATAGGGCAGAATGCCCTCCACCTTTTCTCCCCGGGCGGCAGCCAGAGCGGCCTCCAGTACCACAAAGCCGTGGCCACAGGAGAGGTTGCGGGAGTCCACCACAAACACGTTGTCAAACTCCCCAGCGGCCAGAACCGCATTCTGGTGGCAGGAAGAGAAGTCCTGGCTGATGTTGATGTGGATGACCGCGTCATACTGGGCGGACAGAGGGGCGAAGATCTCGGTGTAATCGGCGATGTTGATGGCGGCTGTGGTGGGCAGGTTGCCTCCGGCGGCCACGTGGTCGAAAATCTGCTCGGGGACGATGTCCACGCCGTCCCGGTGCACCACCCCGTCCAGATTCACATAGAGGGGCACAATGGTGATCTGGTATTTCTCCAACAGGGCCTGGGGCAGATCGCAGGTGCTGTCAGCGGTGATTTTGATAGACATAGAGAGTCCTCCATCGTCATAAGTATGGTTCTTGGAATACCCCTGTATTCTATCATCAATCCGGGGTGAAATCAATGGTGCAGTTCCGGGTTTTGGAAGTAGGTGGCGGATGTGGCAGCGGTGGGTCGGCTGATCTGGAGGGAAGAGAAAGGGCGGGGGAGCAGTGACCTGCACTATTATGGGACGCTGCCTGTGCTGACCGTGACGGTGTGCGCCCCACCCTCCATGGGCATGTGGCGAAAACGGCGGCGAATGCGGCGGGCAGTGCGTGCCCTGTACCAGGCGGGGGTGCGCCAGATGATCTGGCCCCAGAACTGCCCCTGGAGCCTCCAGGAGGCGGGCTTTGCCGGAATTGAGGTGGAGGCCCTGTACCAGGCCCAGGCGGACCAGTTGGCTCTGGGGGCTCTGGACGGGCTGGGCATTCCCCCAGGAGAGGGGCGGATAGCTCTGGTGGGACAGCGGCTTACCATCCCCTTGCAGCGCACCGCGCAGCGTCTGTGCCCACAGGTCAAGGGGCTGCTCATCCAGGTGCCAGGGGAAGGGGAGGACTACGCCCGGTGGCTCCACGGCCAGTACGGCCTCCCGGTGGCCCCAGCTGCGGCGGGGGCGGAGGTGACGGTGGCCTTTTCCCCCGGCGGCCCCCGGTGGGGGCGCTGCCTGGAGGTGTACGGGGATTGCCGCCTGGACGGCCTGCGCCTCACTGCCCCGTCCCTGGACCTGCCGGAGGAGATGGAAGAGCCGCTGTTGGCGGTGCTGTGGGAGCGTGGGGAAATCCGGGGGGAGGATTTGGCGGTTACGAGCCTTGACACCCCAGAGGGGCCGTGGTAATATACTGGGGTAAGTGAATATCGCTGGGAACGCATTTTAAGTAGCGTGTGTGAAATCCGTCAGAGAGGCCTTGTCAGCGGCTGAAAGCAGGGCTCGGGGGAAGCGTGCGTGAAGTGCAAGCGGGAGCGAGGGGGATGCAGATGCCCTCCGGCTGGGCCACGTCACGGCCTTTGAGTGACAAACGAGAGTGGAACCGCGAGACCATCGCCTCTCATACCCTGGTGGTATGAGAGGCGTTTTTGTTTCATGGGTCTATCCGCAGGAGAGGAGGAATCGTTTTGACCCGATTGGGAGAAACGTTACGTGCTTACCAAGCCAGAGACCCGGCGGCCCGGAGCCGTCTGGAGATCTTTTTGCTCTATCCCGGCGTCCACGCGGTGCTCTATCACCGTTTGGCCCATTTCCTCTATGTGCACCACCTGAAATTCCTGGCCCGGTTGGTGTCCCAGTGGAGCCGGTTCTGGACGGGGATCGAGATTCACCCTGGGGCCAAGCTGGGCCGCCGCCTGGTCATTGACCACGGCATGGGAATCGTCATCGGCGAGACCGCCGAGGTGGGAGACGACTGCCTCATCTACCACGGAGTCACTCTGGGCGGTACCGGCAAGGACTGCGGCAAACGCCACCCCACCATTGGCAACAATGTGATGATCTCCTGCGGGGCCAAGGTGTTGGGCCCCTTCCGCGTGGGAGACGGCTCCCGCATTGCCGCCAATGCCGTGGTCCTCACCGAGATTCCCGACCATGCCACCGCCGTGGGTGTCCCTGCCCAGGTGGTGCGGGTCCGCGGGGAAAAGGTCAACTATACCGATACGGTGGACCAGACCAGCGTGAAAAACCCCACTTTGGAAAAGTTGGGAACCCTGGCGGCTCAGGTTGAGCTGCTGGAAAAACAGGTAAACCAGATGAAAAAGGAGAAGTAAACCATGTATCTATACAATTCCGCCACCCGTAAGAAGGACGAATTTCAGACCCATACCCCTGGCCGTGTGGAGATGTACACCTGCGGCCCCACCGTGTACCATTTTGCCCACATCGGCAACCTGCGCTCCTACATCATGGAGGACGTGCTGGAGAAGTACCTGCGCTGGGAGGGGTATGACGTGAACCGGGTGATGAACATCACCGACGTGGGACACCTGGCCTCCGATGCGGACACCGGCGAGGACAAGATGCTCAAGGGCGCCAAGCGGGAGCACAAGACCGTCATGGAGATCGCCCAGTTCTACACCGACGCCTTCTTTGACGACTGCCGCAAGCTGAACATCAAGACCCCCGATGTGGTGCAGCCCGCCACCGGCCTCATTGACGAGTTCATCCACATGGTGGAGACCCTCATGGAGAAGGGATACGCCTACTTTGCCGGCGGCAACGTGTACTTCGACACCTCCAAGCTGGACCACTACTATGTGTTCAACGACCACGACGAGGAGGACCTGGCTGTGGGTGTCCGCGAGGGCGTGGAAGAGGATGTGAACAAGCGCAACAAAAACGACTTTGTGCTCTGGTTTACCAAGTCCAAGTTTGAGGACCAGGCCCTGAAATGGGATTCTCCCTGGGGCGTGGGCTATCCCGGCTGGCACATTGAGTGCTCCGGCATCTCCGCCAAGTTCAACGGCGAGTACCTGGACCTGCACTGTGGCGGCGTGGACAACGCCTTCCCCCACCACACCAATGAGATCGCCCAGTCCGAGGCCTACTTCGGCCACCCCTGGTGCAAGCAGTGGTTCCACGTGGCTCACCTGAACACCAACTCCGGCAAGATGTCCAAGAGCAAGGGCGAGTTCCTCACCGTCTCCCTGCTGGAGGAGAAGGGCTATGACCCCCTGGCCTACCGCTTCTTCTGCCTCCAGAGCCACTACCGCAAGGGCCTGGTGTTCACCTGGGAGAACCTGGACAACGCCGCCACTGCCTACCAGAAGCTGGTGAAGAAGATTGCCGCCCTCAAGCCTGAGGACGGCGAGGTGGACCAAGCCGTGGTAGAGGAGTACCGCACCAAGTTTAAGACTCAGGTGGGCAACGACCTGAACACCTCCATGGCCGTCACCTGCCTCTATGACGCCTTGAAGGCCAAGACCAATGACGCCACCCGTCTGGCTATTTTGAATGACTTTGACCAGGTGCTCTCCCTCTCCCTGCTGGATAAGGCCGCTGAGCTGCGCAAGGCCCAGCAGGCCCAGGCCCAGAAGGCCGCCTCTGGGGAGTTCACCATCCACGGCGAGGGAGACCCCGCCATTGACGCGCTGGTGAAGGCCCGTGCCGAGGCCAAGAAGGCCAAGAACTTTGCCGAGGCCGACCGCATCCGGGACGAGCTGAAGGCCCAGGGCATTGAGGTCACCGACATGCCCAACGGGGCCAGCTGGAGACGAATTTGAAGCAAGAGGAGGGGCGGGGCGTGAGCCAGACCCAACAAGAATCTCACAACCACCTGGAGGGCACCGTCACCGCCATCCTCTTCCGCAACGAGGAGAACGGCTACACGGTGCTGCGTCTGGACACCCCCAACCGGGGTGAGGTGACGGTGGTGGGCTGTATGCCCGGCGTGGCCCCGGGGGAGACCCTGGAGCTGGAAGGCAGCTGGGGCCGCCATGCCAGCTACGGGGAACAGTTCAAGGCTGAGGCCATCTATCGGCGCATGCCGGTGGGGGAGAAGGCCATCTATGAATACCTGGCTTCCGGGGCGGTGAAGGGCATCCGCATGGGGCTGGCCCGTCAGATTGTGGATAAGTTCGGGGCCCAGGCCCTGGAGATCATTGAGAATGCCCCGGAGGAGTTGGCCCAAATTCGAGGGGTGAGCCTCAAGCGGGCCCGCACCATCAGCGAGGGCTTCCGGGCCCAGATGGGCATGCGGAACCTGGCGGAATTTCTCACCCAGCACCAGCTGCCCCTGGCCGCCGCCATGCCCCTCTACCAGCGGTTCGGGGACCTGGCGGTGGAGATGGTGCAGAATAACCCCTATCTTCTGGCTGACCGTGGCCTGGATATTCCCTTCTCCAAGGTGGATCAGCTGGCCATAGAGCTGGGGGTGGCGGGGGACGACCCTCAGCGGGTGGAGACTGCCCTCCTCTTTGAGCTGGAGCACAACGCCGACAACGGCCACGTGTTCCTCCCCCAGGACAAGCTGCTGGCCGCCACAGGCGCCCTCATCGGCGTGGAGGGGGAGTGCCTGGACACCGGGCTGGAAGCCCTCATCCAGCGGGGCGAGGTGGTGCGGGAGGGCATCGCCGGGGTCACCGCCTGCTACTTGGCGGGGCTGTACGGGGCGGAGTGCTATGTGGCTATGCGCCTGAGCGAGATGTGCACCATGGAGCTCACCCCGCCTCACAACCTGGACCAGCTGCTGGAGGATATCCAGCGCCGCCAGGGCATCACCTATGCCCAGCAGCAGCGGGACGCTGTGGAACTGGCGGCAAGCCGCCAGGTGATGCTGCTCACGGGAGGTCCTGGCACGGGCAAGACCACTTCTCTGCGGGGAGTGCTGGCCCTCTTTGACCACCTGGGGCTGGAGACTGCTCTGGCCGCTCCGACGGGACGAGCCGCCAAGCGCATGAGCGAGACCTGTGGACAGGAGGCCTACACCATCCACCGGCTGTTGGAGACCAAGATGGACCCCTACACCGGACAGCTGGCCTTTACCAAGAACCAGGACGACCCCCTGGGGGTGGATGCCGTCATTGTGGATGAGACCTCCATGGTGGACATGTCCCTGATGTCCGCCCTGCTGGCCGCCATGCGGGGGGATTGCCGCCTGGTGCTGGTGGGTGACCCGGATCAGCTGCCCTCCGTGGGGCCCGGCAACGTGCTGGACCACCTGCTGCGCAGCCATGTGGTGCCGGGGGTGGCTCTCACCGAGATTTTCCGCCAGGCCCAGGAGAGCGCCATTGTCATGAACGCCCACGGGGTCAACCAGGGGGTCATGCCCGACTTGACCAACCACAGCAAAGATTTCTTCTGCATGAAGCGGGGGGACGCGGTGCGCACGGTGGACACCATTGTGGAGCTGTGCCAGCGGCGGCTGCCCCAGAACATGGGTATTCCCCCCAGCCAGATTCAGGTGCTGTCCCCCACACGCCGCCGGGAGGCGGGTACGGCCGCCCTCAACCGTGCCCTCCAACAGGCCCTCAACCCCGCCCAGGAAGGGAAGGGGGAGCGGGCCTTCGGTCCCTATATTTTCCGAGAGGGGGACCGGGTGATGCAGGTGAAGAACAACTACGACCTGTTCTGGGAGAACCCGGAGACGGGGGAGAAGGACCTGGGAGTGTTCAACGGGGACATCGGGGAAATCTTGCAGGTGGACGCCGGGGGTGTCACCGTCTCCTTTGATGGTCGCCTGGTGGCCTATCCCCCGGAGCTGCTGGGCGAGCTGGAGCCCGCCTATGCCGTGACGGTACATAAGTCCCAGGGCAGCGAGTACCGGGCAGTGATTCTGGCCCTCCAGGACGTGCCGTCCACGCTGCTGGCTCGTGGCGTGCTGTACACCGCCATCACCCGGGCCAAGGAGCTGTTCATTCTGGTGGGCAGCCCGGAGCTATTGGAAAAGATGGTAAAAAACGACCGCCAGACCCGGCGGTATTCCGCTCTGCGTACCCGCCTCATTCAGGGAACACAAGAATAAAGAAATGAAGGCCCCACGGCAAACGCCGTGGGGCCTTCATTTGTTATTGGATAGTGCAGGTGATGTCTCCGCTGACGGTGGAGATTTCGCACAGGTCTCCGGTGGTGCCTTGGGGAGTCCGCACATCACCGCTGACGGTTTGAACCGAGAAGGTTTTGGAAGAGTTCAGACCGGCGGACACGTTTCCGCTGATGGTCTCAATGTGGATGGTTTGGGCATCGCAGTCGGTGAGAGTTACATTTCCGCTGGTGGATTGTAGGCGAAGAGCCTGGGGCTGAGTCCCGGTGAGTTCCAGCTCGCCGCTTACCGTGTCCACACATGCCTCCTCCGTCACCTGGGCGGTCAGGTACACTGACCCGCTGGTGGTATACACCTGGAGGTTATCGAAGGAAAAGTTATCTGGTACAGAGACCGTGCCGCTGAGGGAGTCCACAGACAGACGATCATATTGGTCCTGAGGCAGATAGATGGTCAGCTCCACAGGGCCCATGTAGATACCCACGTGATGGTACCAGGCACCTGCTTCATTCTGGGACACGGTGAGGACGCCCTGCTTGACCTCTACAGCATAGTGAGAGGTCCGGCTCTCGGGACACTCCACTCGGCAGGTGCCATCCTGGGAGGGGAGAAGCTGTACGTCACAGTCGGTGACATCCACCTGGATGGCGGAAAAGGATTCTTGGATCGGATAGGTGGCGGTGTGGTAGTCCAGGGTGTTCAGCCGAGACAGGTCAAATTTCATCACGATCAAGGCGCTCAGGGCCAGAACAAAGCCCACGATGATGAGGGCACATGCGGTGAGAATGGCAATTTTTTTGGAACGTCTCATCATACAGCCTCCTTTTGCACAAAGCGGAATTTAAGGGCCAGCAGGGCCTTTTTACTCAGGCGCAGAATCCAGACAGAAATCTGGTTGAAGACGAAAAACAGGAGCACAGCCAGGCCCAGACATGCCAGACCGGCACCCAGCAGAAAGACTCTGGCGGCCAACTCCCCGGAGGGGGCCAGCAGCAGAGAACCCACCAGACCGGCTACCCCGCCCAGCGCGGCGGTGAGGTCTACGGCGTACAGAGTGATGATACAGGCCCAGAGAACAGCATATCCCGCCAGAAGGACCAGCACAGCGGCGCAGGCCAGAGGAAGCCACACGGGGGACCCCAGCACCAGCAGAATAATTTCCCATGCCTTCATGGGGCGTTTGGGCTTGACTTTTTCGTGGACCAGTCGGGGCAGCGGGGTTTCTGAGAGAATCTGAGCTACGAGGTCCCGGACCGGACCTAGAGCGGCCACCGCCTCCTCTTCAGACATACCGTCCTCCATGCGGTCCTCTACCATCTCCCGGTAGAACTCCACCCAGTGCTGAATATCCCCTCGTGGCAATCCCCTCAAACCTGACTGGAGGGCAGCGAGAAATTCTTGTTTATTCATGGCTTTCATCCTCTCTTGTGACGAACTGATAGATGGATATAATCTCGTTCCACTCTGCTTTGAAATCCTCCAGACGCTGGAGCCCCTGGGGCGTGATGTGGTAGTACTTGCGCAGTCTGCCGTTGTGCTCGGCCTTTCGTACCGTCAGCAGCTGGGCCCCTTCTAAACGCCGTAAAATGGGGTACAGGGTGGACTCGGAGATCTCCACATAGGGCTTCATGTCTTTGATGATCTGATAGCCGTAGGAATCCTCGTTTTTGATGGCCGCCAGCACACACACGTCCAGCAGTCCTCGCTTTAACTGAATATCCATGGAATACCTCCCTTCACGTAATACTATGCCATGTATAGTATTACGTGTCAAGGGGTATTTAGAGATTGTGCACTATACCGGGAATGGTACTTGAATATTAAAAATGATTGTGCTAAACTGACGAGAGAAGACAGGCGGCACATGACTCTCTCATCCTCGCAGCCCCCACAGAAGATGACCCAGCCATGGGCTGGTTGCCGTAGAAAACAGGTCAAAATTTCAACACGAGGAGGATCGGTATGTCAAACAATCACTACACCCTTGGTTCAGATCAGCATCAGGCGTGGATGCGTGGGTATTGGTATGCGCCCAGAGGCATTGGGTTTACAGAACCGGGGATTGTCAGCACAGACAGCGCAGAGTTTAGTGCCTACAACGTGGCCAAGTCCTTCTATCAGAACTATCCCGAGGTGTTCAATTTGAAGTACATCTCGGACAAAGTTGGAATTCCGGCTGCGGAAGTGGGGGAGAGAATCAAGCGGATGTATGACCAGCACGCCATTATGTTCGTGTACAATCCGGCGGTGGCGGTGTATGGCTGGGGCTTGTACTACTGGGTGGTGAAGCTCAAGGACGGCACCGACCCGGCGGTGAAGGCCAAGCTATCCGAGTGGTTCCAGAACAAGGACGACATCTGCACCGGATACGAGACCAACGGCGACTTCGACTACTTCAACGGAAACCACATGCGGGTGCTGGATAACCTGCTCAGTGACGTCATTGGACCCTGGCGGGATATGCCGGAGGTGGAGTACGTCCACCTGTGCCCCATCCGCCGGGACGTGCGGGAGTCCAACGTGAATATGTGGGACGCCCACGGGGACGGCTACCGCAAGTTCATCTGGGGCCAGGAGCAGGTGGATAAACTGCTGGAGGTCCAGGATGTCCTGGACAAGACGGACTTCGCCATCATCGACGCCATCAACAACACCGCTTCCGTGGGAGACATGTTCGACTATGACGTGCTGGAGCGGCTCAGCGGCCTGGACGGGGCCCAGATGAAGGCGGACTTTGTGGAGATTTGCGACAAGCGCCGTATCGCTGTGCCCATGATCTACATCAACCACATGCGCCTGGGCCTGTCCATGAAGATGTACTTGGTGCGCATGTTCCAGAATGTGCCCAGCTACCGGAAAGCCCAGCTGGTGGACGAGCTCAGCGACATGCCCGAGTTCAACAACATCTGGGAGTTCTCCGACTCCTTCTATGACGTGATGCTCAGCTCCTTTAATCAGCTCACCGACCCCGAGGCCCTGCGGGCCAAGCTGGAAAGCTATGGAGAAATTGAGGAGGTGAAGGTGGCAGACTCGCCCCGGCAGTTCCGCCGCTGGGTGGCCCGTCTGGACGACCAGAACGGCTATTGGGAGGAGTGCGTCTTCACCGACGACTTTCTCCAGGACCGCACCGCTCAAAGCTGCGTCAAGTGCCAGTTTTCCAATCATGAGGAGGTGAAATGACATGAAGGTAGAGCGCGCCAGAGAATATGTCATTGAGAACCTGCAATATGCCCTGAATCCCCGGTCCATCGCCGTAGTGGGCGCCAGCCGGTACCCCACCAAGGTGGGCTATAAGGTCATTGAGGAGCTGCGCCGCTGGGGCTACAAGGGAGAACTGTACCCCGTCAACCCCAGAAGCAACGTGGTGCAGGGCCTGCCCGCCTACCCCACTGTCAAAGATATTCCTTATGATGTGGATTTGGTATTTGTGGCCGTACCCGCCCACATTGTCAAATCCGTGTTGGAGGACTGCGTGGCCAAAAAGGTGAAGATCGTGGTCATTGCCACCAGCGCCTTTAAGGAGATTGGCCGAGGTGAACTGCAAAATCAGCTCACCCAGTACTGCCGGGACAACCAGCTGCCCCTCATCGGCCCCAACCTGGTGGGCATGGGCAGCCCCTATTTGAACTTCAACTGCGGTTTCATCCCCTATCTGCCCATCAAGGGCCCTGTGGCCATGATCTCCCAGTCGGGGGCCAATCTGCTGGCCGCTCTGGGCACCTCCCAGAAGGACCACTTTGGCATGAGCTTCTTTGTGGGCCTGGGCAACAAGGCGGACGTGGACTTCTGCGAGTTCGTGGCCTATGCCGGGCGGGACCCCAACACCAAGTGTCTGGCCATCTACATCGAGGGCCTGGACAGCCCCGAGGCCTTTGTGGACGCCTGCCAGCATGTGGATAAGCCCATTGTCACCATCAAGGTGGGCGGCTCCAAGATCGGCGAGAAGGCGGCCTTTGCCCACACCGCCAGCGAGAACGCCGGGACCACCGACGCCTTCTATGACGAGATCTTTGAGCGGGCGGGGGCCATCCGGGCCACCACCTGGCAGGAGTTCCTGGACGTGTCCCTGGCTCTGGGCATGCAGCCCACCCCCAAGGGAGACCACATCGTGATGATTACCAACGGCGGCGGCTCCGGCCTGCTCAGCTGCGACCACTTTGAGCGCTGCGGCCTGCCCCTCCATGAGCTGTCTGAGATCTCCCCGGGTCTGGCCGGACGCATCCGGGCCTACATGCCCATGTTCGGCTCGCCCCTGAACCCCGTGGACATCTCGGGCACCGCCTCTCCCATCCAGTACAAGGGCGCCTTTACCCAGGCCATCCGGGACCCCAACGTGCACGGCATTCTGGGCTCCATCTGTCCCACTGCCGTCACCGATGTGCCTGCGGTCACCGACGTGGTCATCCAGATCCACGAGACCTACAAGCACCTGGGCAAGCCATTTATCATGGAGTGTCAGGGCGGCGAGGAGTGCCAAGAGGCCATCATGAAGCTGCGGGACCACGGCATCCCCGCCTATCCCACGGCAGAGCAGGCAGTCAACGCCATGATTGCGCTGTATAAATACGGCCAAATCAAGAAAAACAAGGCATAATCCCATGGGTGTGGGGCGGGAATCTTCCCGCCCCACACCGGGCGAATGGAAATTATTTTGTATTGCCATTTGACCTCCAATCTGATATGATACAAAATCGAGACAGAAGGGAGGGAATGGACATGCTGGCACAGATGAAGGCGAAGCAGTGTTTGGTGTGGCCGTTTCATCGTCCTATATGAGACAATTACCTTGTTCGGGTGATTGTCTTTTTTTCTGTGAGAACATGAGAGAAAAGGAGAGAATAACGTGAACAACCATCAAGCGCCCATTCAGGACGCCCGTGTCCTGGGCTGGCCCAAGATGCTGATTTTGGGCTTGCAGCACATGTTCGCCATGTTCGGGGCCACCGTGCTGGTGCCCATGCTGGTGAGCAACTCCTACGGCCTGCCCCTGTCCATTCAGACTACCCTGTTTTTTGCCGGTATCGGCACCCTGTTTTTCCACCTGTGTACCAAGCTGAAGGTGCCCGCCTTCCTGGGCTCCTCCTTCGCCTTCCTGGGCGGCTTCCAGGCCGTCAGTGAGCTGACCGCTGGCAAGTACGCCGATATGGCCGCCGCCGAAAAGCTCCAGTACGCCCTGGGCGGTATTGTGGTGGCCGGCCTGCTGTATGTGGTTCTGGCCGGTATCATCAAGCTGGTGGGTGTGCAGAAGGTCATGCGCTTCCTGCCCCCCGTGGTCACCGGCCCCATCATCATCCTCATCGGCCTGAACCTGGCCCCCTCCGCCGTGTCCAACGCCTCCACCTGCTGGTGGCTGGCCATTGTGGCCATGGCCATCATCGTGGTGGCCAACATCTGGGGCAAGGGCATGATTAAGATCATCCCCATCCTCCTGGGTGTGGTGGGCTCCTATATCGTGGCCGTGATCGCCAACTCCTTTGGCGCTACCGCCGTGGACGCCGCCGGCAATGTGGTGCCCCTCATTGACTATTCCGGTGTGGTTGGCGCCAACCTGGTGGGTCTCCAGCCCTTTGTCATCGCCAAGTTTGACCTGACCTCCATCTTCGTCATGGCCCCCATCGCCATTGCCGCCATGATGGAGCACATCGGCGACATGTCCGCCATCTCCGCCACCGTGGGCAAGAACTTCCTGTCCGACCCCGGCCTGCACCGCACCCTCATCGGTGACGGTATCGCCACCTCTCTGTCCGGCCTGTTTGGCGGCCCCGCCAACACCACCTACGGTGAGAACACCGGCGTGCTGGTGCTCTCCCGGGTCCACGACCCCCGGGTGGTGCGTCTGGCTGCCATCTACGCCGTGGTGCTGTCCTTCAGCCCCGCCTTCGCCGCCGTGGTCAACTCCATCCCCACCGCCATCATCGGCGGCGTGTCCTTCATCCTCTACGGTATGATCTCCGCCATCGGCGTGCGTAACGTGGTGGAGAACCGTGTGGACTTCACCAACTCCCGCAACCTCATCATCGCCGCCGTCATTCTGGTGTGCGGTCTGGGCTTCACCAACGGTATCACCTTTGCCATCGGTGAGGTGCACATCACCCTCACCAACCTGGCGCTGGCCGCCGTTGCGGGCATCGCCCTCAACGCCATCCTCCCCGGCAAGGATTACACCTTCGGTGCCGACGTCACCGAGGGCCGTGCTGGCGACTTTGGCCGTTACTAAGCAGCGTTCCAATCAATCACCCGCGGCGTCCGGCTCACCAGGCCGGACGCCGCTGTATGTTGCAGCAAAAATTTTTCGGGGAAGTGTTGTAAGATTTCCCCCACTCCCCAGTCTTATGGGTGGAAGGAGGTGGTGGCGTGACCGAGTTTGAAGAGATATACCGGACCTACTTTAATGACGTGTACCGGTATCTGCTGCGCCTGTCCGGGGACCCACACGTGGCAGAGGAGCTCACCAGCCAGACCTTTTTTAAGGCCATGCAGGGTATCCAAAGCTTCCGGGGCGACTGCGAGGTGCGGGTGTGGCTGTGTCAGATCGGGAAAAACTGCTACCTGACCTACGTGAAAGGGCAAAACCGCACCCACCCGCTGGATGAGGCCGACTGGTTGGAGCTGCCGGAGGAGGGAGACTCCCCGGAACAGCTGTGTGAGCGGCGGGACCAGGCCATGCGTATCCGCAAGGTGCTCCACCAGCTGCCGGAGCCCTACAAAGAGGTGTTTTTGTGGCGGGTGTTTGCCGAGTTGAGCTTCAAGGAGATTGGCCAGATGTTTGGAAAGACCCACAACTGGGCCTGTGTCACCTATCACCGGGCCAAAGCTATGGTCAGACAACGATTGGAGGAGAACGAAACATGAAACAGGAATGCAGCATCGTCCGAGACCTACTCCCCCTGTATGTGGAGGATATGGTCAGCCCGGAGACGGCGGAGTTTGTGGGGGAGCATTTGAAAAGCTGCGAGACCTGCCAGGCGGAGGTCCAGAGCTTGCGGCAGCCCCCAGACGTAACCCCGCCCGCCCAGGAAGAGCGACCCGAGGCCCCGCTGCGGCGACTCCAGCGAAAACTGATGCTCAAGCGGATACAGACCGCCTTGTTGGCGGGGGGATTTGTGCTGGTGGTGCTTTTATCCTCTTTTGCCATCCTCTCTGCGCCTCGCTATTTTCCCTACACGGCCCAGCTGTTGGAGGTGACAGAGCAGGCAGACGGCAGCCTCACCATCACCTTTGACCAAGCGGTGACCCAGTGCCAGGTGGAACGCCTGGGCACCCAGGAGCCGGACAACCAGAGTGAGAGCTATTCCATTCAGGCGTGGACCTCTCCCTGGGACCAGTGGTTTTCCCGTTCCGGGAGTCGCACCCTTACCATTGCCCCCCACACCGACCGCCCGGTGCTGGTGTACTACGCCCAGAACAACGGGCAGGGGGACGTATTGGTGTATGGGGAACACTCGGATGGGGGGATGGAGACCCTGCCTCGGCTGGTGCTGGGCTACTATCTGTTCCTGGCGGCGGGGGTGTTTGTGGTGCTCCTGGTGGTGTGGTGTGCAGCGAAGAAAACGCCCAAGGTGCGCACATGGGTGGGGCGGGCCCTACTGCTGCCCCCCGCCTATGGGGTGGGACACCTCATTGTGTTGGGCTTCACCACGGTGTCCTATTGTGCCACCCGGGATTTCATCCTCATTGTGGCCATTGGGGCGCTGGTGTACTGCCTGGTCCTGCTGGCGGCCAGCCTCTACCGCTTGTGGAGAGAGGTGAGACCCCATTGAGGGGGAATGGGAGATTTCTCATGGTTGACAAAATTCTATCCTTTTAGTATGATAAAGCGTGATATATCTGCGGTCTCGTTCAAAGGGGAGCGTCAGCCGCATCAAAGGAGAGAAAACCATGAAGAAACCGTTCCTCACCCTGGCTCAGGCCAAGGAGATTCGTGAGACCTATCCCACCCCGTTCCACATCTACGACCAGGCGGGGATTGAAGACAATGCCAAGAAGCTGTACCAGGCTTTCTCCTGGAATCCCGGCTTTAAGGAATATTTCGCCGTGAAAGCCACCCCCACCCCCGGCATTTTGAAGCTGCTCCACGCCCAGGGCTGTGGTGTGGACTGCTCCTCCCTCACCGAGCTGATGATGGCAGAGCGCTGTGGCTTTACCGGCCATGAGATCATGTTCTCCTCCAACGAGACCCCCGCCGAGGAGTTCCGCTACGCCCACAAGCTGGGGGCCATCATCAACCTGGACGACCTGACCCACGTGGACTTCCTCTATGACACCCTGGGCTGCGTCCCCGAGACCATCTCCTGCCGCTACAATCCCGGCGGCACCTTCACCCTGGGGGAGAGCAAGGAGGGCTTCCAGGTCATGGACAAGCCGGGGGACGCCAAGTACGGCATGACCAAGGAGCAGATGAAGCAGGCGTTCACCCGTCTGAAGGAGCTGGGAGCCAAGAACTTCGGCATCCACGCTTTCCTGGCCTCCAACACCCTGTCCAACGACTACTATCCCGCCCTGGCCCGGGTGCTCTTCGAGCTGGCCGTGGAGCTGCAGCGGGACACCGGGTGCCACATCACCTTCCTCAACCTGTCCGGCGGCGTGGGCGTGCCCTACCGCCCGGAGCAGCCCGCCAACGACATCGCCATCATCGGCGAGGGGGTGCGGAAAGCCTACGAAGAAATCTTGGTGCCCGCTGGCATGGGAGACATCTCTCTGTGCACCGAGCTGGGCCGCTTCATGCTGGCCCCCTATGGGCACCTGGTCACCACCGCTGTCCACGAAAAGCACATCTACAAGGAGTACATCGGGGTGGACGCCTGTGCCGCCAACCTGATGCGCCCCGCCATCTACGGTGCTTACCATCATATCACCGTGCTGGGCAAGGAGGACGCCCCCTGTGACCACGTCTACGACGTGGTGGGCTCCCTGTGTGAAAACAGCGATAAGTTTGCCATTGACCGCGCTCTGCCCCAGATCGACAAGGGTGACATTCTGGTCATCCACGACACCGGGGCCCACGGCTTTGCCATGGGCTACCAGTACAACGGCAAGCTGCGCTCGGCCGAGCTGCTGCTCAAGCGGGACGGCTCGGTGGAGCTGATGCGCCGGGCGGAGACCCCCGACGACTACTTTGCCACCCTCGTTTGGTAACAAGAAAACTTCCCGTCCGGCACCGCCGGGCGGGAAGTTTTTAGTCTTTGTTCATGCGCTGTAAAATGGCTTGTTCCACCTTGTCCCCGTATCGTAGGGCCACGAGAAACACCGCCAGCCCGATGAGGCCCATGAGGACCATGGCCCAGGGTGGAATGGAGAGGGCGGAGCCACCCACGCCGCAGGCCACCAGAAGGCCCCAGGGCCGGGCCACCAGGCAGAGGATGAGAAAGCGTTTCAGGCTCAGGTCGGTGAGCCCTGCCAGAATACACAGCAGGTCGTCGGGGAAGAAGGGAAAGAGAAAGGCCAGAAAGAGGAACACATCCCGCTTGCGCTGGATGACATCCAAATACTTGCCGGACACTTTCTCACTGACAAACTGGTGGACAAACTTGTGGCCCAGCACCCGGGCCAGGAGAAAGACGATGACAGAGCCCAGCACCACCGCCCCCCAGGTGAGGAGAAAGGCGGGCCAGAATCCAAACATCACAGACCCCACCAGGGCGGTGATGTTGCTGGGGATGGGGGCGACGATCACCGAAATGAGCTGAATGACAAAGTACATCAGGTGGGACCAGGGAGAGAACTGGGCAATATAGGCCTCCATGGCCGACCTGGAGTGGAGGGTCTGGAAAAAGCCAGTGGCGTACAGGGCGTAGACGCAGCCACCCAGCAAGGCTATGGTGACAAGCCACAACAGGGCCTGTTTGATACGTGGGTTCACAACTTCCCACCTCCTGGGAAAAGATAGGAATATTGTAGCAGATTGTGTCGGAAATAAAAAGATGTCAAACCGTTAGGATTTTATCAAGAAAGAGTTAAGATAGGAGAAGAGCCGCCCACACAGGGGCGGCTCTTCTCGGTGTTGTGAGGTCAGTCGATGGCGGTGACCTGATATCCGGCCCCCTCCACGGCGGCCTTGAGGGTGTCAGCGGACACGTCTCCGGTGACGGTGGCGGTGCCGCTTTCCAGATCCACCTGGGCGGACACGCCGGGGATGGCGTTCAGGGCCTGGGTGACGTGGCTCACGCAGTGGGGGCACATCATGCCCTGGATGTGGATGGTTTGAGTCATGGTAGGTTCTTCTCCTTTCAATTCACAGCAGGTGTTCTTGCACACCGCTGGGGTATTCGATTTGGTGGGGCGGAAGCGGCGCAGCCGCAGGGCGTTGGTGACCACGCACACCGAGCTCAGGCTCATGGCGGCAGAGGCCAGCATGGGGGAGAGCTGGAGATGGAACAGGGGATAGAACACCCCGGCGGCCACGGGGATACAGATGGCGTTGTAGCAGAAGGCCCAGAACAGGTTTTCCTTGATGTTGCGCAGGGTGGCCCGGGATAGCCGCACAGCGGTGACGGCGTCCAGCAGGTCGCTCTTCATCAGTACCAGGTCGGCGGAGTCCAGGGCAATGTCTGAGCCCGCCCCAATGGCAATGCCCACCTCTGCCCGGGCCAGAGCGGGGGCGTCGTTGATGCCGTCTCCCACCATGGCTACCTGATGGCCCTGGGCTTGCAGCTGGGCGATGTGGCCCTCTTTTTCGGTGGGCAGTACCTGGGCGATGACCTGAGACACGCCCACCTCCTGGGCGATGGCCTGAGCGGTGGCAGGGTGGTCTCCGGTGAGCATCACAACCTCCAGTCCCAGCTTGTGCAGTTCCGCCACGGCCTGGGCGCTGGTGGGCTTCACGGTGTCTGCCACCCCAATGACACCTACCAGGGTGGTGCCCTGGGCGAAGTACAGGGGAGTGTGGCCCTTTTCTGTGAGGGCCTGGGTGCGCTGGGCCACGGAAGACAGGTCCACCCCTGCCTCTTCCATCATGGCCCCGTTGCCCGCCAGGAAGGGGAGACCCTGGAGGGTGCCCGTCACACCCTTACCGTGGACGGCCTGGAAGTCCGCCACCTCCTGGAGGGGCAGGTTCTGGGCCTGGGCGTGGGCCACAATGGCCTGGCCCAGAGGGTGCTGGGAGGGGTGCTCCAGGCTGGCGGCGATGGTGAGCAGTTGGCTTTCGGACAGCTGGCCCACCGGGTACACACCCGTCACCTGGGGCTTGCCCTGGGTGATGGTGCCCGTCTTGTCCAGCACGATGCAGGACACCTTGCCCAGCTGTTCCAGGGCCTGGGCAGATTTGATGAGAATGCCGTTCTGAGCGCCTACTCCGGTGCCCACCATAATAGCCACAGGGGTGGCCAGCCCCAAGGCGCAGGGGCAGGAGATGACCAGAACCGCCACGGCGGAGGTGAGGGCTTGGGCCACGGTGTGGCCGCTCACCAGCCACACCAGGGCGGTGACCAGGGCAATGGCCATGACCATGGGGACGAAGATACCCGCCACCCGGTCAGCCAGCCGGGAGATGGGGGCCTTGGAGGAGGCGGCCTCCTCCACCAGGGCGATCATTTGGGACAGGGTGGTGTCCTGGCCCACCTGGGTGGCCCGGACGGTGAGCACGCCGGCCCCATTGAGACATCCGGACATGACCCGGTCCCCCTCTCCCTTGTCCACAGGGATGGACTCTCCGGTGAGGGGGGACTCGTCCACGCTGGACACCCCAGACACCACCACCCCGTCCACGGGGAGGGCGGAGCCGGGGCGGATGAGGAGCAGGTCCCCCACTTGTACCTCTTGGGTGGGGATGGTCACCTCCTGGCCGTCCCGCAGCACGGTGGCGGTCTTGGGGCTCAAGTCCATGAGCCGGGCAATGGCCTGGCCGGTCTTGCCCTTGGAGCGGGCTTCCAGGAACTTGCCCAGGGTGATGAGGGTGACAATCATAGCCGCCGACTCAAAGTACAAGTCCATGGCGTACCGCTCCACCAGGGCGGTGTCCCCGTGGCCCAGCCCCCAGCCGATGGCGTACAGGGCCACAATGCCGTAGAGCACAGCGGCGGAGGAACCCACGGCGATAAGGGAGTCCATATTGGGGGCCCGATGCCACAGGGAGCGGAAGCCGTTTACAAAATAAGCCCGGTTGATGATCAGCGGGGGCAGGGTGAGCAAGAAGAGGGTGAGGGCATATACCATGGCATTTTGGGTGCCGTGGAAGATATGAGGAATGGGCCAGCCCATCATGTGGCCCATGGACAGGTAGAACAGGGGCAGCAGGAAGACCAGGGAGGAGACAAACCGCACTTTCAAGGACTTCTGGGCATCGGACACGGGAGCGGGAGTGGGGGCGGCTGTTTCCCCCATCACCGTGGCCCCGTATCCGGCCTTGGCCACCGCCTCGCAAATCTGCTGGGCGGTCAGGGGCTCATTGTAGGTCACCGACATGGAGTTGCCCAACAGGTTCACCTGCACCTCCTGGACGCCATCCAGCCCCTTCACCGCCTTTTCCACGTGGGCGGAACAGGCGGCGCAGGTCATGCCGGTGACGGAAAACTTCTGTTTCATGGCGTGGCCTCCTTTACAGCAGCTTGCCCAGAGCGGCCACCAGCTCGTCCACCTTTTGGGCTCGCTCCTGGGGGGTGTCCGCCTGCTCCACACAGTGTTTCAGGTGGGCGGTGAGCACCTCCTTGTTGGCCCGGCGCACCAGGGCGTCCACCGCCAACAGCTGTTGGGAGATGTCCATACAGTAGCGGTCCTCTTCAATCATGGTTAAAATTCCGTCCAATTGGCCTCGGGCGGTTTTCAATAGGCGAGTCACGGTTTTGGCATCAGCCATCATGACGCATCCCTCCTTACGTTGGAATAATACCCCCCTGGGGGGTAGGGTTATCCTAGCACAAAAGTAGGAAAAAGTCAAGAAAAAACGGCGCCGCAAAAGGAGTACCTTTGCGGCGCCGAGTGGGGTTAGCCTTCCAGTTTGCTCTGGGTTTTGGCCATAAACTTCTCTGCGTGGATGATGAAGCGCTCGTGGACGCCGGAGCCGATCTCGCCCCGCTCATCGTAGGCGTGGACCTCGAAGGTGACCTTGCGGCCCTCCACAGCGGTGACCACGCTCTCCGCCCACACCTTCATACCCACAGGGGTGGCGGAGGAGTGGGCGATGTTCAGGTGAGTACCCACGGAGCTCTCGCCGGGAGCCAGGCAGGGGATGAGGGAGTCAGAGGCGGCGTTTTCCATCATGGCCACCATATAGGGGGTGGCAAAGACGGGCACCAGACCGGAGCCCACCGCAGTGGCGGTTTTCTCCGGGGTGACCACGGACTCAAAACGGCCCTTGAGGCCGACTTCAATGGACATGGGGATTCCTCCTTTGTGTTGTCTGGACACAGTGTACCCGAAATTTACTCTCTTGACAAGAGAAAAGAGCGGCGCCAACGGACGCCGCCCAAATCAAGAGCACTTTGCTTGGCTCGGGGCCTCGCAGAGTTCCGTCACCCGCAGGTGACGGAAAAATCTAAATTGCGTCATTTCCACGGACATGTGCCGGGGAAATGACACTTCTCATGTGGGGTGGAATGACTTTTTCGTCAGAAATCGAGTTCCACCCCACATGCAAGCCTCCTCCCGTAGAAGTCCATGGACTTCTATGGGAAGCTTAAAGGCCCAGCTGAATCCACAGATCGTTGTACAGATCGCGGGTCTCCTGGGGGAGTACCACGTAGTTCTCGCACTTTTTCAGCACGTCGGCAGAGGGGGCCATGATCTCGTAGAGCTCCGGGTCCAGCTCCTCACCGTAGGTCTCCTTGTAGTACTCGGGGTACTTCTCCAGCGCCTCGGTGTTGGGAGAGGCGTACCAGATATAGTCCATGTTGGCCAGAGAGGCATCGGTGGAGGCCATGAAGTTGATCCACTCCTCCGCCTCAGACACATGCTGAGCATTTTTCAGAATGCACCAGGCGTCCACAAACCAGTTGGCCCCCTCCTCGGGGATGACGTAGGCCAGGTCGGAGTTGTTCTCATACATGGACAGGTAGTCGCCGGCGTAGTAGGTGGCGATGGCGGCGTTGCCCTGCTCCATCTTGTTGAACACCTCGTCCATCACCTTGCCCTGGAAGACACCCCGGCGGGTGGCGTCGGCGATGAGGTCATAAGCCTGACGAATCTCGTCCTCGTTGGTGGTGTTTACCGAGTAGCCCAGGTAGATGAGGGCGTTGCCAAAGGCGTCCCGGGAGTTGTTGATGAGAAGCACGTTGCCACGATTGGCGTCATCGTACAGGGAGGACCAGCTGGTGATCTCCCCGTCCACCATGGTCTTGTTGTAGATGATGCCCAGAGTGCCCCAGGTGTAGGGCACGGTGTACTCGTTGTTGGGGTCAAAGGCCAGGTTCTTGAACTGGTCCCCAATGTAGGAGTAGTTGGGGATGTTGTCGTAGTTCAGAGGCTGGAGCATGTCCTCCTCAATGAGCTGGGAGATCATATAGTCGGAGGGGCAGATGACGTCGTAATTGGCGCCGCCGTTTTTCAGCAGGGAGTACAGGGACTCGTTGCTCTCGGCGGTCTGGTAGTTGACGGTGATCCCCGTCTCCTCCTGGAACTGGGCAATGAGGTCCTCGTCGATATATTCGCCCCAGTTGCACACGTTGAGCACCCGCTTGCCCGTGTTGGTGGCGGCGGTGTTGGTGTCGGCCTCGGGGTCAATGCGCTCAATGGTACAGGCGGAGAAGCAGAAGCCGCCCACCAGCACACAGGCCAGAGCCGCAATGGCTAGCTTTTTCAAAGGTTCATTCCTCCTCGATGAAAATCAATAGACCCGCTTGGCGGCGGCCTTCTCTGCCCGAATGTCCCGGACGTTGACGATGATCAGCAGCACCAGCACCACGCCAAAGAGAATGGTGGACACGGCGTTGATCTCCGGGGTGACACCCTTTTTGGTCATGGAGTAGATCTGCATGGCCAGGGTGGAGGTGGAGGAGCCGGCGGTGAAGTAGGAGATGACGAAGTCGTCCACACTCATGGTGAAGGCGATGAGGGCGCCGGAGACAATACCGGGCATGATCTCCGGCAAAATCACCTTAAAGAAGGCCTGGGGCCAGGTGCAGCCCAGGTCCTGGGCGGCGTCCACCAGGTTTTTGTCCATCTGCCGCAGCTTGGGGGCCACGGAGAGGATGACATAGGGGATGTTAAAGGTAATGTGGGCAATGAGCAGGGTGCCAAAGCCCAGGGACAGCTGGTGGAAGGTGACCCGGTACTGGGTGCCGAAGAGGTCGATGATGAGCCGATAGTGGGAGGCCAGGTAGTTCCAGCCGCTGAGGGCGGCCACAAAGAACAGGCACATGGCCACGCCGGTGACGATGTCGGCGTTCATCATGGGGATGTTGTTGATGGTGAGCAGGGGCTCCCGGAACTTCCGGCGCATGGAGTACAGGCCAATGGCGCTGAGGGTGCCCACCACCGTGGCAATGAGGGTGGCCAGCACCGACACCAGCAGGGTGTTGTACACACTCTTGATGATCAGCTGATTTTGGAACAGCTTGGCATACCACCGCAGGGAGAAGCCCTTCCACACCACGCTGGAGTCTGCGGCGTTGAAGGAGTAGAAAATGAGCAGCAAAATGGGGGCATAGAGGAAGAAGAACACCACACCGATGAGGATGCGGTTGCCCAGGCTGTTTTTCTTGTTCAGACTCATAGCATCACCGCCTGTTCTTCGCCCTCACCGAAGCGATTCATAATCCACATGCAGGCCACCACAATGACCATCATCACCAGAGCGATGGCCGAACCCAGGTGTGGGTTGTAGGCGCCGCCCAAGAACTGCTGTTCAATGAGGTCGCCCAGCAGCATCTGGATGCCGCCGCCCAACAGCCGGGAGATGGCGAAGGTGGACACAGAGGGGACAAACACCATGGTCACGCCGGAGAGAATGCCGGGCAGGGACAGGGGCAGGATGACCTTGCGGAACACCGTGGCGGTGTCGGCCCCCAGGTCCTGGGCGGCCTCCAGCAGGGTGTTGTCCATTTTGATGAGGGTGGAATAGATGGGCAGCACCATAAAGGGCAGGTAGTTGTACACCATACCCACCACCACAGCCCCCTGGGTGCCGATCATCTTGAAATAGTGAATGTCCGTGCCAAAGAGGTTGTTGATGAGATCAAACAGGCCGATGGCAGCAAAAAACTGGTTGATGAGACCGTTGTTTTCCATGATGGACATCATGGAGTAGGTGCGAAGCAGAAAGTTGACCCACATGGGCAGCATGATGAGGAGCATGGCCACCCGCTGGAAGCCCTTGCCCTCTTTGGCCATGGCATAGGACAGGGGATAGCCAATGAGCAGGCACACCAAGGTGGCGATGATGGCCAGCTTGAAGGAGCGGGTGAAAATCACCGTAAAGGTACCCATGCGGGTGAAGTTCTCTCCAGTAAAGGAGAAGTCGGCGGTGGTGAAGGCGTAAATCACCACCATGATGATGGGAGCCACCACAAAGAAGGCCATCCATCCCACATAGGGGATGGCCAGGAGGGAACGCTTATTCTTCATGCCCGTTCTCCTCCTCCTCGGGCTCATAGTCCGCATCGCCGATCTCTTCGTATTCCTCGGAGTAGGAGGAGTAGTCTCCGAACATGCCGGAGTACTCGCTCTTTTTCATCACGTGGATGCAGTCGGGGTCCAGGTGGATGCCGATAACGGTGCCCACGGGGTGGTATTCAGTGGTCTGAATGAGCCACTTAAAGCCATAGAAGTCCACGATGGTGTCGTAGTGGACCCCCTTAAAGGTCACAGAGGTGACGGTGCCCTTGAGCTGGCCCTGGTTCTCCGCCACAATGTCCACGTCCTCGGGGCGGATGACCACGTCCACCGGCTCGTCCTTGTCAAAGCCCTTGTCCAGGCAGCGGAACTTCCGGTTGAAGATCTCCACCACCTCGTCGGCCCGCATGATGCCGTCGATGATGTTGGACTCCCCGATGAAGTCGGCCACGAAGGCGTTTTTGGGCTCGTTGTAGATGTCCTCGGGGGTGCCAATCTGCTGGATGCGGCCGCCGTCCATGACCACCACGGTGTCGCTCATGGCCAGAGCTTCCTCCTGGTCGTGGGTGACGTAGATGAAGGTGATGCCCATCTCCCGCTGGATGCGCTTGAGCTCGTTTTGCATGTCCTTGCGCAGGCGCATGTCCAGAGCGCCCAGAGGCTCGTCCAACAGCAGCACCTTGGGCTGGTTGACCAGGGCCCGGGCGATGGCCACCCGCTGCTGCTGACCGCCGGAGAGGGCGGAGATGGAGCGCTTTTCAAAGCCCTTGAGGTTGACGATCTCCAGCATTTCCATCACCCGCTGGTGAATCTCCTTTTCGGGAATCTTCACCTTCTTGGCGGTGGACTTGCCGTTTACCACATTGGTGACGGTTTTGCCCAGACGCAGGCCAAAGGCCACGTTTTCATACACATTCAGGTGGGGAAACAGGGCGTATTTCTGGAATACGGTATTCACCTCCCGCTTATGGGGCGGGACATGATTAATCCTCACGCCGTCAAATAAAATATCCCCAGAGGTAGGCGTAAGAAACCCGCCGATGATACGAAGCGTGGTTGTCTTGCCGCACCCACTGGGACCCAGCAGCGTGAGGAACTCTTTATCATTGATATACAGGTTGATGTGGTCCAATACCACGCCATCGTCGTAGGCCATGACGCAGTCTTTCAGGCGGATCAGCTCCTTGGACATGTGTCCTCCCTCATTTCTATGGTTGTTTCTAAAATGTCAGCTCCCTCGATATTTGTCCCGGCCAGTGCCCTCCAGCGGACAGCCCAATTTGGGCCCGGGGCTTCACGGATAGCGAGTTACACTATATTATGTCGATGGAGAAATGTCAATCATTTTTTTGAAAAAAACAGCCCCATTTCCGGTCAAAAAACAGGCCGCCCAAGGGGCGGCCTGTGGGGGTGGATGGCGGAATGTGGAAACTCAATCCTGGGGCGACCACTGAGCGGAAAATTTGGGGAAATACTGGGGGACAAAGTCGATGTCCCGCACCGTCCACTCCATGCCGTTGAGATGGGAAAGGCAACCTCCGTCGGTGGTAAACTCAAAGCGTAGCTTGTAGGAGTACAGGGCCTGATAGCTGCGGCCAAACGGACGGTTGTCCCGCTCGCGGCCATACTTGCCGTCCCCCAGCAGGGGGTGCCCGGCGGCGGCGAACTGGGCCCGGATCTGGTGGGTGCGCCCGGTGATGAGATCGCATTCCACCAGGGACAGCCCACCCTCGGTTGCCAGGGTATTATATAAGGTAAGGGCGGTCTTGCCCCCGGGGACCGGGTGGTCGTACACCTTCACCTGGGCCTTGTTCTCATCTTTGAGGATAAAGCCCTTCAGTTCCCCCTTCCGGGGGCGCATCTCTCCCCGGATAACACACAGGTACAGTTTGGTGAGCTCCCGGTCCTTGATCTTCTGGTTCATGATGCGCAGCGCCTCGGCGGTCTTGGCGGCAATGACGATGCCCCCGGTGTTGCGGTCAATGCGGTTGCACAGGGCCGGAGCAAAGGAGTTCTCCCAGTAGGGGGACCACTTCTTCTTCTGGTAGAGGTAGGCCTGGATGTGGGTCAGCAGGGTATTCACCCGCTCCTGGTCGTCGGGATGCACTACCATACCCGGGCGCTTGTTTAAAAGGAGAATGTGCTCGTCCTCATAGACAATGTCCAACTGGGGCTTGAACACGGAGAGAAACGCATTTTCCCGATTTGGGGTTTGAAAAAATTCGTCGTTGATGTATAATTGTAATACATCCCCCACTTCCAGGCGCACATCCCGCTTGGAGCCCTTGCCGTTGCGCTTGACCCGCTTGAGGCGGATGTACTTCTGGGCCAACGGGGCGGGGAGGAGGGGCACGGTCTTGGCCAGCCAGCGGTCCAACCGCTGCCCAGCGTCATTTTTTCCAATGGTAAATTCCTTCAATCACCATCACTCCTGGACTGTCAAGATACTGCCACCAGTGTACCATGATTTTTGGTGAAAAAAAAGAGAGAAAAAATCAAGAAACCATTTGACAAGTGGGAGACTCTTGAGTATAATACCATTTGTGTCGTTATGCGAGGTGTGCCGATGAAACTGGATTTGAAGCAAATTGCCCGTCAGCCGGGCGCCACCCTTCCGTTTTCCTTCCAGATGGACCTAACTCAGCTGGAGTGGAACGGAGACCACCCTGTATCCCAACCTGTCACTGTGGAAGGCAGAGTGCGGAATATGGCGGGGGTGCTGTTGCTCCAGGCCAGCATGGCAACCACCCTGTCCCTCATTTGCGACCGCTGCGCCCAACCCTTTTCCAAGGAGAAGACGGTGGACTTTGAGTCCATGCTGGCTACCGAATTGGAAGACGAGGAAAATGATGATATCATTTTGCTGGATGGGGAGATGCAGCTGGATCTGGAGGAGTTGCTGGGTGACGTGTTCCTCCTGAATATGGACACGAAGAATCTCTGCTCTCCAGACTGCAAGGGGCTGTGTCCGGGCTGCGGTGCAGACCTGAACCATGAGCCTTGCCGTTGCAAGAAGGAGATTGATCCCCGTCTGTCCAAGCTGGCCCAGCTGTTGGGTCAGGACGGATGATTTGTAATGTTATGTCTGCGGACATTGACCGATAAGGAGGTGTCAAAATGGCCGTCCCTAAGAGTAAAGTATCCAAGCAGCGCAGAAACAAGCGTCGCAGCTCCGTGTGGAAGCTGGAGACTCCCGGTGTCAACACCTGCCCCAAGTGCGGTGCTGTCCGCCTGCCTCACCGCGTCTGCAAGAACTGCATGACCTACAATGGTCGTGAGGTTACTGTGAGCGAGTGATCGCCTGTGATGAAAAAGAGGCTGTTGCAAAGTGCGCTTTGCGACAGCCTCTTTTACGTACTTTTCTGGTGAAAGGGCTGAAAAGCCTGGTTTTGTCAAAATTTGCTTTTCATAGTCTGTGAAGTTTGATATACTGACTTTTAACAATATAAAAGAATCTGATCTTTTCGAGTAAGGAGGGATTTTCATGGCGAGACCATTGGTGGCCATTGTGGGCCGCCCCAACGTGGGTAAGTCCATGCTGTTTAATAAGCTGACGGGAAAGCGCCTGTCCATCGTGGAAGACACTCCCGGCGTCACCCGCGACCGCCTCTACGCCCAGGCCGAGTGGCTGGGCCGCACCTTCGATCTGGTGGATACCGGCGGCATTGAGCCCGGCACCGACAACGAGATTCTGTCCTTTATGCGTCTCCAGGCGGAGATTGCCATTGAGTCGGCCACGGTGATCATCTTTGTCTGCGACATCCGCACCGGCATGACCGCCGCCGACCAGGAGGTGGCTGGCATGCTCCAGCGCTCCAAGAAGCCGGTAATTCTGGCGGTGAACAAGATGGACTCCACCGGACCCACCAACCCGGACATCTACGAGTTCTATAACTTAGGGCTAGGTGACCCCTATCCCATCTCCGCCGTTCACGGCCACGGCACCGGCGATCTGCTGGACGCCTGCCTGTCCTACTTCCCCCCCGAGGAGGACGAAGAGGAGGACGACGATGTGGTGAAGGTGGCCATCATCGGCAAGCCCAACGTGGGCAAGTCCTCCCTCACCAACCGGATTCTGGGCCAGGAGCGGGTTATCGTCTCCAACGTGGCTGGTACCACCCGAGATGCCGTGGACAGCTACTTTGAAAATGAGACGGGCAAGTACCTCATCATCGACACCGCCGGTATGCGCAAGAAGTCCAAGGTGGACGACCGCATCGAGAAGTTCTCCGTCCTCCGGGCCACCATGGCCATCGAGCGGTGCGACGTGTGCCTCATCATGATTGACGCGGGCGAGGGGGTCACCGAGCAGGACACCAAGGTGGCCGGCCTGGCCCACGAGGCGGGCAAGGCCTGTATCATCGTGGTCAACAAGTGGGACGCCATTGAGAAGGACGACAAGACCATGAAGCGCATGGAGGACGAGGTGCGCCGGGATCTGTCCTATATGACCTACGCGCCCATCCTGTTTATCTCCGCCATGACGGGCCAGCGGGTGGACCGCCTGTTCCAGGTCATCCAGAACGTGGTCAACCAGGCCACCATGCGCATCCCCACCGGTGTGCTCAACTCGGTGCTGGCCGATGCCCAGACCCGGGTGCAGCCGCCCACGGACAAGGGCCGCCGCCTGAAGATCTACTATATGACTCAGGTGGGCGTCAAGCCTCCCCACTTCGTCATTTTCTGCAACGATGCCAAGCTGTTCCACTTTTCCTATCAGCGTTATATCGAGAACCAAATTCGTGCCACCTTCGGACTGGTGGGCACTCCGGTGCGCATCACCATCCGGCAAAAGGGTGATAAGGAGGAGTAAGTCGTGCTGAACTATGTGTTGGACTCTGCCCATGTGTCCGGGGGCTGGCTGGCCCTGGCGGCGGTGGGCATTGCAGTGCTGGCCTACTTTTTGGGCTGCTTCAACGGGGCCGTGGTGGTGTCCCGGTACATCCTCCGGGACGACGTGCGCAACCACGGCAGCGGAAACGCAGGTCTGACCAACTTCTACCGCACCTTCGGCGGCCCCTTGACCCTGGTGGTCATCCTCTCGGACGCCGTCAAGGCGGTGGTGGCGGTGCTATTTGCCATGTGGATTGCAGGCTCCATCTCCCCTGAGCTCATCACCTTGAGCAAGTACTGGGCGGGCCTCTTTTGCCTGCTGGGCCACATGTTCCCGGTGACCTTCCAGTTCCGGGGCGGCAAGGGCATTCTGTCCGGCGGCACCATCGCCCTGATGATAGACTGGCGGGTGGCTCTGGTGGTGTGGGGCGGCTTCCTCATCCTGGCCATTGCCACCCGGTATGTGTCCCTGGGCTCCTGCTGGGCCGGACTGTCCTTCCCCTTTGTCACCTGGTTTGTCTACCAGGATGAGCTCATCACCGTGCTGGCGGTCATCATCGGCGGCCTGATTTTGTGGAAACACCGGGGCAACATGGTGCGCATCGCCAAGGGCACCGAGTCTAAGTTCGCCTTGCACAAGAAAAAGGAAGCGGAGGCGGAATCGGAAGCGCCTGCCCCCTCGGAAGAGATAGGGGAGACGGTGGAGGAGCAGGATGAGCCTGAGACTTCCGCCGATCAGGAGCCTGCCGAGGAAGAACATGCCGACCAGGTGGAAGAGGAGAACTCCGAGCAGGAAGAGGAATCTTCCACACAGGAGGAAGCGTCTGAGGAAGTGTCCGACGACCAGGAAGATAAAAAGCTTCAGGAGGGTGAGGCATGAACATCACCGTGGTAGGCAGCGGCGGCTGGGGAACGGCCCTGGCTCTGGTGCTGCTGGAAAATGGACACCAGGTGTCCATGTGGTGCCGCCGGGCGGAGAAATGCCAAGAGATGCAGGAGAGCCGGGAGAATCCCGTGCTCCCCGGGGTGAAGCTGCCTCAGGCGCTGGAGCTGACCTGTGACCTGAACGTCCTGACCCAAAGCCAGGTGGTGGTTCTGGCCACCCCCTCCTTTGCCGTGCGGGCCACCTCCAAGCAGATTGCCCCCTATCTCAAGGCGGGCACTGTGCTGGTGAGCGTGGCCAAGGGCATTGAAAAAGACAGCTGTCTGCTGCTCCACCAGGTCATTGAGGAGGAGATCCCCAACTGCCCTGTGGTGGTGCTTTCCGGTCCCTCCCATGCCGAAGAGGTGGCCCGTGGGCTGCCTACGGGTGTGGTAGTGGCCTCGGAGAACAAGGAGGCAGCGCTGTTGGCCCAGGACATCTTCATGAACCGCAACATGCGCCTGTACACCTCCCCGGACATTCTGGGGGTGGAGATCGGGGCGGCCCTGAAAAACGTGGTGGCCCTGTGCACCGGCTGCTGTGTGGGAATGGGCTACGGAGACAACACCAAGACCCTTATCATGACTCGGGCCCTCACCGAGATGGCCCGCCTGGGTGTGGCCATGGGGGCCAACAAGGAGACCTTCGCCGGGCTGTCCGGCCTGGGCGACCTCATTGTCACCTGTACCTCCATGCACTCCCGTAACTGCCGGGCGGGCATTGCCATCGGCAAGGGGACTCCCGTGGCCGAGGCCGTGGGTGGCAAGGACGGCACGGTGGTGGAGGGCTATTATGCCGCCGCCTCCGCCCGCCAACTGGCCCACAAGATGGGGGTGGAAATGCCCATCGCCGAGGGCGCCTATCAGGTGCTCTATGAGGGCAAGGACCCCCATGTGATTCTGGGCCAGCTTATGGTGCGGGAGCGCCGTTCCGAGCTGGAGCTGGAAGAGATCTGGCTGTAAAGCTTTTGATATCAGAATGAAACATAGCCCGGAGCGATGGAACCATCTCTCCGGGCTCTGTTTTGTATCCTCAAAACTTCCTGGATGTGCAGGAGAGGGCAGCTGGGTGGACTTTATGTCCCCGGTGTTTTGCTATGACCACATCGAGAATGTCCCGGTGGTATATACGGGAGACTGGGAGTCTGGCGTGACCTACACCCAGGGCCGGGACAACGAGTTCTTTGGAGCCACCGACAAGCTCATTGAAGCCTGGGAGCAGCTCAAAGCGGAGATGCTCCAGAAATATCCCCGCTGACAAATTGCCCATACAACGACGAAAGCCCTGTACCATGCGGTACAGGGCTTTGAGTCATGAGTGTATGGAATTACACAGCACGGGTGACCTTGCCGGAACGGAGGCAGCGGGTGCACACATAGACGTGCTTGGGGGTGCCGTCCACCACAGCCTTAACGCGCTTGACGTTGGGCTTCCAGGGACGGTTGGAGCGGCGGTGGGAGTGAGAAACCTGGATGCCGAAGTTCACGCCCTTACCACAAAACTCACATTTGGCCATATCTACAAACCTCCTCGCTGGTTGGAATTACATTCATACGATAACTACGATATCTTACCAGAAACTTAAGAGAAAATCAAGGGGCATTTTTCAAAAAGAAGTATTTTTTTCGTTGGGGCTTTGTGGTAAAATAAAGGAACAAAACGCGAGGAAAGGGCGTGAAATCATGGGAAAAGGGCCTACCATTCGTTTGGGCACCATCATTGACCAGTTTCATCTTGAGGTGCTGTACGGCCCGGAGGGCTACCGGGACCGCCAAATCTCCATCCAGGACGTGAACCGTCCCGGGCTCCAGATGACGGGTTATTTCGACTACTTTGACCGGGAGCGTATGCAGCTGCTGGGCCTGGTGGAGTGGTCTTACTTGCAGGAGCGCACGGCAGAGGAGCGCATGGAGCGCTTTGACCAGCTGTTTTCCTATCACACCCCGGCGGTGATTATCGCCCGGGGCCTGGAGCCGTACCCGGAGTGCATGGGGTCGGCCAAGAAGTACGACCAGGTTCTGCTGCGCACCAAGGAGAATACGGCGGATTTCATGAGCACCCTCATCGCCTACCTGCGGGTGGCGCTGTCTCCCACCATCACCCGCCACGGCGTGCTGGTGGAGGTGTACGGCGAGGGCGTGCTGCTCATGGGCGAGTCCGGCGTGGGCAAGAGCGAGACCGCCATTGAGCTCATCAAGCGTGGCCACCGCCTCATTGCCGACGATGCGGTGGAAATTCGCCGGGGCTTCAACAACCGCCTGGTGGGCACCGCCCCCGAGCTCATCCGCCACTATATGGAGCTGCGAGGCATCGGTGTGGTGGATGTCCGCCGCCTGTTCGGTATGTCCGCCGTCAAGTTCGAGACCAACATCGACATGCTGGTGAAGCTGGAGAACTGGCAGGACGGGGCTATGTACGACCGCCTGGGTGCCGACGAGTTCTTCACTGAGTTGATGGGTGTGCAGCTGCCCACCCTCACCATCCCCGTCAAGCCGGGACGGAATCTGGCGGTCATCCTGGAGGTGGCGGCCATGAATAACCGTAATAAGAAGATGGGCCACAATGCGGCGCTGGAGTTCACCCGCCAGATTGACGCCCACATTGATGGTCAGCTCTCTTCGGACCGATGAGGACACCTGGACACAACGCCTTTCCGGGCGTTGTGTCTGCTTTTCAGGAATTTATATAAGGAGGAAGCGATATGTGTGGAATTGTAGGATATGTGGGGAGGGAGCAGGCGGCGCCCATTTTGTTGGACGGCCTGTCCCGCCTGGAATACCGAGGGTATGACTCCGCCGGAGTGGCGGTATACCATGACGGACAGGTGCGGGTGGCCAAGTCCAAGGGACGTTTGCAGGTACTCTCGGACATGATCCAGGGCGGACGTGCCATTCCGGGCACCATCGGCATCGGTCACACCCGTTGGGCCACCCACGGGGCGCCCTCGGACACCAACTCCCACCCCCATGTCAGCCACAGCGGCAAGATTGCGGTGGTGCACAACGGCATCATCGAAAACTATGCCCAGCTCAAAAGCTTCCTCCAGGCCAAGGGGGTGCCCTTTGTCTCTGAGACGGACAGCGAGGTGGTGGCCCAGCTGGTGGAATACTTCTATGAGGGGGATCTGCTGGCGGCGGTGGGCCGGGTGCTCCACCGCATTGAGGGCGCCTATGCCCTGGGCATCCTGTGCTGCGACCAGCCCGACCAGCTCATCGCCGTGCGCAAGGACAGCCCCCTGATTTTGGGGCTGGGGGAGGAGTCCAACTTCCTGGCCTCTGACGTCACCGCCATTCTCCGCCACACCCGGGACGTCATCTATATGGAGGACGGGGAGGTGGCGGTGCTCACCGCCCAGGGCATCCAGTGCTACAACAGCCTGCTCCAGCCCATCACCAAGGAGGTCGCCCGGGTGGACTGGGAGGTGGACGCCGCCGAAAAGGGCGGCTACGAGCACTTCATGGCCAAGGAGATCATGGAGCAGCCCGAGGCGCTGCGCCGCACCATCTTCCCCCGCATTCAGGACGGGGAGGTGTACCTGGAGGACTTCGCCCTCACCGATGAGGAGATCCGAGACCTCCAAAAGCTGTACATTGTGGCCTGCGGCTCCTCCTACCATGTGGGCATGGTGGGCAAGTACCACCTGGAGCGGCTGCTGCGCAAGCCCGTGGAGGTGGCCCTGGCCTCCGAGTTCCGATACATGGAGCCCATTGTGGATGAGCACACCCTGGTGGTGGTCATCAGCCAGTCCGGCGAGACCCTGGACACCATGGCCGCTCTGCGGGAGGCCAAACGTCTGGGGGCCAAGGTGCTGGCCATCGTCAATGTGGTGGGCTCCTCCATCGCCCGGGAGTCTGATGTGGTGCTGTACACCTGGGCCGGGCCGGAGATCGCCGTGGCCACCACCAAGGCGTATAGTACCCAGCTGGCGGTGCTCAACCTGTTGGGGCTGTACTTTGCCCGGCGACTGGGCACCATTGAGACGGAGGAGTACCGGGACATTTTGGGCCAGATGCTCCTGCTCCCCGCCCAGATGGAGGAGGTGCTGGCCCAGAAAAGCCAGATCCAGTATCTGGCCTCCCAGTACTTCAACCACGAGTCCATCTTCTTCATGGGGCGCAACGTGGACTATGCCCTGGGCCTGGAGGGGTCGCTGAAGCTCAAGGAGATCTCCTACATCCACTCCGAGGCCTACGCCGCCGGAGAGCTGAAGCACGGCACCATCTCCCTGATTGAGGACGGCACCCTGGTGGTGGCGGTGGGCACCTACGGGGCCCTCTTTGACAAAGCGTTGAGCAATGTGGTGGAGGTGAAGAGCCGTGGAGCGGACGTGCTGGCCCTCACCACCGCCAGCCATGCCCAGCGGATGGAGGAAGTGGCCAACGGCATGATGCTCATCCCCGACACCCACCCCATGCTGCTGCCCTCCCTGGGCGTGGTGCCCCTCCAGCTGTTTGCCTACTATGTGGCCCTGCACCGGGGCTGTGATATCGACAGACCCAGAAATCTGGCCAAGTCGGTTACCGTGGAATAAAACTCCGTTCACCCTCGGCCTTATGGCCGGGGGTGAAAATTTGTCTTGCAATTTTCGGGGCAGAGGAGTACACTGACAGACAAACAGGCAGAGTAGGTGCGCACGTGTGGTGCTCTCCCTTGGGGGAGAGACAGTGCCGGCGGGACGGGGAGTTGTCCGCCGGACGAATAGCACGAGGGGAGATCCCCCCCAGGCTTGCAGTGTGCCCACCGCATCCCGCTGCCGCATAGCGGAGCCATTGTCCCTCCTTTGTGCGGCGTTCCCGTTTCCGGGCTGCCCGTGCAAAGGAGGTATTTTTATGGACAAACACCCGCCCCTGACCACAGGGGCACAGGCAGTGGAGTATATCCACTCCTTTTCCTGGCTGGGCAGCCGCCCCGGCCTTTCTCGCACCCGGCAGCTGCTGGCTGCCATGGGCAACCCGGAGCAGCAGCTCCAGTTCATTCACATTGTGGGCACCAACGGCAAGGGCTCCACGGCGGCCATGCTGGCCTCGGTGCTCACCGCCGCTGGCTATACCACGGGCCTGTACACTTCCCCCTACATCCACCACTTTGAAGAGCGGATGACGGTGAACGGGGCGGAGATCACCGGAGACGAGCTGGCCGCCATCACGTCCTGGGTGGGAGGGCTGGCCGACCAGATGGAGGAGCACCCCACCGAGTTTGAGCTGGTGACCTGTGTGGCCCTGGAGTTCTTCCATCGCCGGGGCTGTGACATCGTGGTGCTGGAGGCCGGTATGGGCGGCCGCCTGGACTCCACCAACGTCATCCCCGCTCCCCAGGCGGTGGTCATCACCAACATCGGCCTGGACCACACCGCCCAGCTGGGCAACACCGTGGAGGCCATTGCCGCCGAGAAGGCGGCGGTTATCAAAGATGGTTGCCCCGTCATCCTCTATGAGCAGAAGGAGAGCGTCACCCAGGTGGTGCGTGAGGTCTGTCAGGCCCACGGGGCCTCCCTCACCATTGCCCGCGCCCAGGATGTGGTCCTGAACCGGGAGAGCCCGGAGGGGCAGTGGTGGAGCTGGAAGGGGCAGTCCCTCTTTGTCCCTCTGCTGGGGGACAACCAGCGCCACAACGGCGCTGTGGTGCTCTCCACCCTGGAGGCCATTTCCGCCAAGTATCCCGTCTCGCCCCAGGCTCTGGCCCAGGGGCTGGAGCGGGTGCGCTGGCCCGGCCGATTTGAAGTCCTGTCTCGTAACCCCTGGTTTGTGGTGGACGGGGGACACAACCCCCAGTGCGCTGCCACGGTGGCGGACAACCTGAAACGCTATTTCCCGGGAAAAGCCCCGGTGCTCCTCATGGGAGTGCTGGAGGACAAGGACCGGGCGGGGCTGTGTGAGCTGGTGGCCCCGTTGGCCCAGGCCTTTGTCACCATCACGCCCCCCAGCCCCCGGGCCCTGGACGCGGAGTCGTTGGCCCGAGAGCTGGCCGCCTACGGAACCCCCGCCTATGCTGCCGCCTCCATCCCCCAGGGGGTGGAGCGGGCCATGGAACTGGCTGGTGAGGACGGCTTGGTATGTGCCCTGGGCTCTCTGTATTCAGTGGGAGAGATTCGAACCTACATTTTGTCGAAAGAGGAAGATAAAAGATGAAAAAGAAAATTTCTGTTCTGATATTGGCTCAAGTGGCCATGCTGCTGGCCATGGAGGTGGTGCTGTCCCGCTTCTTCTCCATCGCCACCCCTATCACCAAGTTTAGCTTTGCCTTTGTGCCTCTGGCGGTTTGCGGCGCCCTGTTTGGCCCGGTCTGGGGCGGCGTCATGGGAGCCTTAGCGGACCTGCTGGGCGCCATCCTCTTTCCCCTCGGGCCCTATTTTCCTGGCTATACCTTAAATAATGCCCTCCACGGTGTGGCTCTGGGCATGGCCCTGAAGGAGGGCCGGAGAACATGGTGGCAGCTGGCCCTGGCCCTGGTGTTTAACCGTGTGGTGGTGGGCATTTTCCTGTCTGCCCTGTGGGGCCATATTCTCACCGGAAGCCCTTATTGGGCTGTGGTGGCTGCCCGGACCTTCCAAGCCGTGGTGATGGCCCCGGTGCAGTTCATCGTCATTCGCCTGATGATGCGCCCTGTGGAGAAGTACTCCGTGTTTGCCCAACGGTATCGTCTCATCTGAGGCTCTATTTCATAATGTATGCCATGTCCGCATACCTTCTCATGAAGGAGGTGTGTGGACATGGCTTTTTTATCCCAAATCAGCGGTGTGCTCTGGGGCGGTCCGCTGTTGGTGGGCTTTCTGGCGGTGGGGCTGTACTACTCTCTGCGCACAGGGTTCTTCCAGATCTTCGGCCTGCCGGTGTGGTGGAAGCACACGGTGGGGGCACTGTTTCAACGGCAAAAGGCGGAGCAGGGGGGCGTCACCCAGTTGCAAGCCCTGTCCACGGCCTTGGCGGCCACCATCGGCACTGGCTCGGTGGCGGGTGTGGCGGCGGCCATCTTCTTCGGTGGTCCGGGGACGGTGTTCTGGATGTGGATGTCCGCCCTGCTGGGGATGATGACCGGATGCGCAGAGAAAATCCTGGCCATTCAATACCGGGAGAAGGACGAGAAGGGCCAGTGGCGGGGCGGGCCCATGACCTACATTCAACTGGGACTGAAGCTGCGGTGGCTGGGCTGTGTGTATGCGCTGCTGTGCGTGGCGGAGACTCTGGTGGGGGGCAACCTGGCCCAGGCCAATTCCATCGCCACGGCTCTGGAGCGGTCTGTGGGGCTTTCCCCGAAAGTAGTAGGAGTGGTGCTGGCAGTGGTGGTGTCGGTGGTGCTCATGGGGGGCATCCGTCGGGTGTCCCGGCTCAGCCAGCTACTGGTGCCGGTGATGGCGGTGATCTTCATCGGCGGCGGGGTAGGGGTGATTGCTGTCAATGCCCAGAAGCTCCCCCAGGTGATGGAGCAGATTGTCACCTATGCCTTTGCACCCAAGGCAGTGGTGGGGGGCTACTCCATGGGCCTTGCCCTGCGCTACGGATTGGCCCGGGGGGTGTTCAGCAACGAGGCGGGGGTGGGCATGTCCGCCATGGCCCACGCCTGTGCCCAGGTGGACCATCCGGGGAAACAGGGCATGTGGGGCATCTTTGAGGTGTTCTTTGCCACCCTGGTCATCTGCACGGTCACGGCGCTTGTCATTCTCACCTCTGGGGTCTACGACCCCGTGGCGGCCCAGGAGATGATTGCGGCCGGGGAGATTCCCCGGGAAATGCTGGGCAGCAACCTGGCCGCCTCCGCCTTTGCCTCTCTGTGGGGAAAGGCAGGGGAGTGGATGGTGACGGTGAGCCTGACCCTCTTTGCCTTTACCTCTCTGGTGGGGGCGGGCTACTACGGGCGTCGGGGGGTGGAGACCCTCACCAAGTCGCCCCTGGTGTTGGGGGTGTACCATGTGGTGTTTCCCCTGTGTGTGGTGGCGGGGGCTGTGGGAGACTTGGCGGCGGTGTGGGAGCTGGTGGACCTGTGTAACGGCCTGTTGGCCATCCCCAATCTGGCCACCCTGTTGCTGCTGTCTCCAGTGGTGCTGCGCACCCTAAACGAGTGGCTGAAGAAAAAATAAAAAGAATTTGAAAAAAGGTGTTGACATTGGCGGAGAATCTGGTATAATGACCTTCGTTGACCCGACAGAGGCCACACGGAGTGGTATCGAAGAGGTCATAACGAGCACGATTGGAAATCGTGTGACGGCCAAAAACCGTCCGAGGGTTCGAATCCCTCCCACTCCGCCAAAACCCCGAACGTTTTACGTTCGGGGTTTTCCTTTTTTCCGACACGGACTACCTCAAAGGTCACTGGGATGGAACGGAACGATGCCCCTGGTGGAAGCAGTCTTTTCTTGGCTGCTTCCACCGTTTCTTTTTGTGGCTCAGAGACCAGCCTGGAGCGGGTCCTGACCCGGAAAACCGTTCTCTATATTTTTGTGTGCAAAACGCACAAAAACGGGAAAATATGGTCAAAATTTAGATGAACTGTGTGTATGCTGCCTGAAAGGGGCGAGATGTTTAGTCAAAATGACGGAGCAAAAGGGTTGCAAAGCGGTTTAAAATGGGTTACAATACGGTTACAATTTGACAACAAATTGAAACAAGGAGCGATTGAATGAATGTGAAGGTGACCAGCGCAATGCTGGCGACACTCATGGCATGCACATTGATCCAGCCCAGTAAAGCAGTTCAGCCTCAGGTTTCTGAGCCCGCTGTCGTCGAGCAGTTGGGCAGCGCAGATGAACTGATGGCCGTGGTTTCTGCCGAGGCGATCGTGGCCCGGCAGGCCGCAGAGAACATCCAGCACCCCCAGGGCATTGGCCTGTATCTTGACTCCGTCGCACTGTTGAACGTGGGGCGTGAGATGATCGGGGGAGAGTGTTACGTAACCGTGAAATCTTTCCTGGCCGCCGCCCAGCCCCAGGCTGTGGTGGAGCAGGTGGACGGCGGTGTGTCCGTGTCCGCCACCGACCCGGCGACCCAGGAGACTCTGCAGATGTCGGTGTACGACGGCGCCTGTTACGTGGTGGCCAACGACCGCTATCTCTATCTGGACCAGGGTGTGGTGAACCTGAACGGGGATCTGGCGATTCCCGTGGATACCCTGGCTGAGATTCTGAACCTGAAGCTGGTTCGGGACGATGCCACCGGGTACATCCGCCTGTACACCCAGGAGGGCCAGGGCTATATCACCCCTGGCAGTGCCTATTACAACAGCAATGATCTCTATTGGCTCTCCCACATCATCTATTCGGAGAGCGGCAATCAACCTATGGCGGGGAAGATCGCAGTGGGCAACGTGGTGATGAACCGCGTGGCCAGCTACAAGTTCCCCAACACGGTGGAGGGCGTGATTTTCCAGAAGAATCAGTTTAGCCCTGCCTCCAGCGGCTCCATTCACCGCGACCCCAACTGGGAGAGCGTGGTGGCTGCCAAGCTGGTGCTGGACGGAGCGGTGGTGCTGGATAACGCTCTGTTCTTCAACCGGGCAGGCCTGGACTGCTACGCCTCCCGGAATCGTGCCTATGTGGCCACCATTGGCGGCCACTCCTTCTATGCCTAACGAGTGTCCTGTGCCCCCCCAATTTGGGGGGCACAAAATTTTTTTCAAAAAATCGAAAAAAGGGGGTTGACATTTTTCGTATACGTGCTATACTAAGCAAGGCTCAAGCGAGCGGCGCAAAACAAAGCACAAGACAAACGAACAAACATAGCGGATTAGTGTAATGGTAGCACACCAGACTCTGACTCTGTTCGTGAGGGTTCGAATCCTTCATCCGCTGCCAAACGGACATGACCAAGGTCATGTCCGTTTTTCTTTTTCTCAGAAAAACCCACCTCTTGCCTGGACCGGGGCAAAGTGATATAATAATTTGCTAATGTGGGTATCCCCGGGATAAACGAGGCCTGGGAGTCATACCTATGAAGAGAAGAGTGAATGCTTTGTAGGGACCGAATGTTCCATGGAGTGATTCCACCGATAAAGGAGAATGGTCATGAAGATTGTGGTATTGGCGGGCGGACTGAGCCCGGAGCGGAATGTCTCGCTGTCCAGCGGCTGCAAGGTGTGCACCGCCCTGCGCCAGCGGGGGCACCAGGTGGCCTTTGTGGATATGTTCCTGGGCACCCACGCCCCGGTGGAGACCCTGTTTGACGCACCTCTGGATGAGGAGCTGACCCGGGTGGGCCGGGTGGCCCCCGACCTGGAGCAGGTGAAGGCCTCTCGCACCGACGGGGGCGCCAGCCAGTTTGGCCCCGGAGTGCTGGAGCTGTGCGCTCAGGCGGACGTGGTGTTCCTGGCCCTCCACGGGGCCTGTGGCGAGGACGGCCGGGTGCAGGCCGCTCTGGACCTCATGGGCATCCCCTACACCGGGTCCAACTACCTGGGCTCCGCCATCGCCATGGATAAGGACCTGACCAAGCGCATCGTGGCCCCTCTGGGGGTGCAGACCCCCAGCTGGGAGCTGGTGGACTACACCGCAGCGGACATCTCCGGCCTGGTGGAGCGTCTGGAAGTGCCCTGCGTGGTCAAGCCCGTGGACTACGGCTCCTCCATCGGCGTGTCCATCCCCCGCACCAAGGAGGAGCTGCAGGCTGCTCTGGAAGAGGGGCTGGAGCTGGGCGGCCGCTGTGTGGTGGAGCAGTATGTGTCCGGCCGGGAAATCCAGGTGGGTATCCTGGAAGGAAAGGCCCTTCCCTCCATTGAGATCATCCCCAAAGAGGGATTCTATGACTATGAGAACAAGTACCAGCCCGGGGCGGCCGACGAGATCTGTCCCGCCCAGATTCCCCAGCAGTGGGAGCAGCGGCTGGCCGAGGCCGCTTTGAAGGTGTTCCACGGGGTGGGCCTGGCGGTGTACTCCCGGGCGGACTTCATTGTCACCGAGGACGGCACCCCCTGGTTCTTGGAGATCAACACCCTGCCCGGCATGACTCCCACCAGCCTGCTGCCCCAGGAGGCGGCTGTGGTGGGCATCGACTACGGCACCTTGTGCGAGCGCATCATTGAGGCATCCTTGCAGGCCCGCAAGGCGGGACACTGAGGACCAGTAAAGGAGAAGAAGAGATGGAAGCTTTGACATTGGCGCAGCTACTCCAGGCAGTGGGCGGCACCCTCATTGGCGGGGAGGCCGACCTGAATCAGACGGTCACCGAGGTGTGCACCGACAGCCGCAGTGTCCCCCAGGGCTGCCTGTTCCTTCCCCTGGAGGGGGAGCGGTTTGACGGCCACTCCTTCATCAACAGCGCCCTGGAGCAGGGGGCGGTGGGATGCATCACCGCCCGGGAGCGGGAGAGCTACCTGCCGGGGAAGTTCTACATCAAGGTGCGATCCACCCAGCGGGCCCTGCGGGACCTGGCCCGGTACTATAAGGAGATGTTCCACATCCCCTTTGTGGCGGTGACCGGCTCGGTGGGCAAGACCACCACCAAGGACATGGTGGCGGCGGTGCTGGGGGCCAAGTACAAGGTGCTGAAAACCGAGGGCAACTTCAACAATGACATCGGACTGCCCCTCACCCTGCTGCGCCTGGATCACACCCACCAGATCTGTGTGCTGGAGATGGGCATGGACCACGCCGGGGAGATCGACTACCTCAGTGAGCTGGTGGAGCCAGATGTGGCCCTCATCACCAATGTAGGGGACTCCCACATTGAGAACCTGGGCAGCCGGGAGGCCATCTTTGCCGCCAAGTGTGAAATCTTCAACCATCTCAAGGCGGATGGCACCGCCATTCTCAACGGGGACGATCCCATGCTTTCCACCCTCAAGGGCAAGCTGCCCCAGACCACCTACATGGTGGGTAGCGGGGAGGGGCTGGACTACACCGCCTTTGACATTGACAGCGACGGGGCTAGCCACATCTCCTGCCAGGTGAAGACCCCCCACAGCAAGTTCCAGGCGGATATCCCCGCCCTGGGCACACACATGATCTACCCCACCCTCATGGCCACCGCGGTGGGCGAGCTGTTCGGCATGGAGGCCGACGAGATCACCCGGGGCATCCGGGCGTTCCTCCCCACCAAGATGCGGATGAATGTGGTCAACTGCCCTGGGGACGTGGTGATTTTGAACGACGCCTACAACGCCAATCCCCAGTCCATGCGGGCAGCTGCCGCCGTGCTGGGCGACGCCAAGGACCGCCGCCGTGTGGCCGTGGTGGGGGACATGAAGGAGCTGGGCGCCAATAGCGCCATGTTCCACCAGGCGGTGGGCGGCTACTTCGCCCAGGCCGGAGTGGAGCGGCTCATCGCCATTGGTGATCTGGCCAAGCACATGGCCCAGGGAGCCGTCCAGGCGGGCATGAGCCAGGAGCAGGTCTCCTATTTCCATGACCTGGAGGAGGCCAAGGAGGCGCTGAGCCGGGAAATCCGGGCGGGGGTGACCATCTTGGTCAAGGCCTCCCGGTCCATGGCTTTTGAGAAGATTGTAGACTATCTGACGGCCCAGACCCAGAAGTAACGACTGGGTTAGAGGCCGGTGGACGAGGAGAACGGAATGATTGATATACAGTTGACCGGCCTGGTCAAAGAATTTGAAGTGGGCAGAAAAATCCTGGACGGGTTCTCCCTCCAGGTGGATACCGGGGAGCGGGTGGGCCTGCTGGGCCGCAACGGCGCCGGCAAGACCACCATCTTCCGCATCATCACCGGCGAGGTGGAGGCGGACGAGGGCACCGTCACCATCGCCCCCGGTAAGCGGGTGGGCCTCATCTCCCAGATTCCCGTCTACCCCGAGGGGTACACGGTGGAGGACGTGCTGGACACCGCCTTTGAACGCCTGCACAACATCGAGCGGGAGCTGGCCGAGCTGGGGATGAAGATGGGGGACCACCCCACCCAGAGCGTCATGGAGCGCTACGACAAGCTCACCGCCGCCTTTGAGGCGGGGGGCGGCTACCACACCAAGACTCAGCTCAACAAGGTGTGCAACGGCCTGGCCATTGACCAGGATATGAGAGGACGGCTCTTTTCCGCCCTGTCCGGCGGCGAAAAGACCCGCATCAACCTGGCCCGTCTCATCTTGGAGGATACGGATATCCTCCTGCTGGACGAGCCCACCAACCACTTGGACCTCAACGCCACCGAGTGGCTGGAGGAGTATCTGGAGCATTTCCCCGGCACCGTCCTGGCCATCTCCCACGACCGCTGGTTCCTGGACAAGGTGGTGCGCCGGGTGGTGGAGCTCCAGGACGGCAAGGCGGAGTTGTACTCCGGCAACTACACCTTCTACGTGGAGGAGAAGGAGCGTCGGTACCAGGAGCGGCTGCGCCAGTATGAGAAGGAGCAGGCCAAGATTGCCCAGCTGGAGCAGGCCGCACAGCAGATGCGCCTGTGGGCCTTCCAGGGCAACGATAAGCAGTACAAGCGGGCCATCAACATGGAGCGGCGCATTGAGCGCATGAACACCACCGCCAAGCCCACCCGGGAGAAGAAAATGACCACCCGGTTTGGGGAGCGGGAGTTCCACGGGGACGAGGCCATGGTGGTCACGGGGCTGTCCAAGCACTTCGGAGATCGTACCCTCTTCTCGGATTTGAATCTGGAGGTGGCAGGGGGCGAGCGCATCGCCCTGTTGGGAGACAACGGCACCGGAAAGTCCACCTTCCTGAAAATCCTCATGGAGGAAGAGGCTCCGGACCAGGGCAGCATCTACCTGGGCCCCTCCATCCGGGTGGGGTACCTGCCCCAGATCATCCACTTCGATCACCCGGAGCGCAACCTGGTGGACACCATGCTCTACGCCCAGAACTGCACCACCCAGGAGGCCCGGGACCGTCTGGCCTCCTTCCGGTTCCGGGGGGACGACGTGTTTAAGTCCGTGTCCACCCTGTCCGGCGGCGAGCAGTCCCGGCTGCGGCTGTGCATGCTCATGGACAGCAAAATCAACCTCCTGGTGCTGGACGAGCCCACCAACCACCTGGACATTGACTCCCGGGAGTGGATGGAGGAGGCGGTGGCGGAGTACGGAGGCAACCTGCTCTTTGTCTCCCACGACCGCTATTTTATCGAGAAGTTTGCCACCCGTGTGTGGATGCTGGAGGACGGAAAGATCCAGGACTTCCGGGGCACCTACGGGGAGTTCCGGGCCTGGCGGGAGCGGCAGGCCCAGCTGAAAAATGCCGCCAAGGCCCAAGTACAGCCGGAAAAGCCCAAGGCGGAGGAGAAACCCAAGCGTTCTGGCGGCACCAAGGAGCTGGAAAAGCAGGTACGGAGTGCGGAGCGGGCGGTGGAAAAGGCGGAAATCCGCCTGGACGAGCTCACGAGCGAGCTGGAGGCCGCCGCCAGCGACTACCTCAAGGCCCAGGAGCTCTACGAGGAGCGCAGCCGCCTGGAGGACGAGCTGGCCCACCTGTATACCCAGTGGGAGAACCTGGCTGCCCAGCTGGAAGAGGCCAAGGGGTGAGAACATGACGGACAAACTCAGAGGCATTGAGCAGCGGTACGGGGAGATCGAGGCCCGTCTGGCTGCCAACGAGACCTATGAAGACCCGGACCTGGTGTCCCGGCTCAACAAGGAGCAGCGGGAGCTGGAGCCCCTGGTCACCGCCTACCGCAGCTGGTGCAAGGCAGGGGAGGACCTGGCGGGAGCGGAGGAACTGCTCTCCGACCCGGACTTTAAGGACCTGGCCCAGGAGGAAATGGCAAAGGCCCGTGAGGAACTGGAGCGTCTGGAGCAGCTCATCCGGGAGCTGCTGCTGCCCCGGGACCCCAACGACGACAAAAATGTCATTGTGGAGATTCGAGCCGGGGTGGGCGGGGAAGAGTCCGCCCTCTTTGCCCACTCCCTCACCCGCATGTACACCATGTACGCGGAAAAGCGGGGCTGGAAGGTGGAGGTCAACAGCGTCAGCGAGACCGAGCTGGGGGGCGTCAAGGACATCTCTCTGACCATTTCCGGGGATGGGGCCTACTCCCGGCTGAAATTTGAGAGTGGGGTGCACCGGGTGCAGCGGGTGCCGGAGACGGAATCCGGCGGCCGAGTGCACACCTCCACCGCCACCGTGGCGGTGCTCCCCGAGATGGAGCAGGTGGACGTGCAATTAAACCCCGCCGATGTGGAAATGCAGGTCTACCGGGCCTCTGGTGCCGGTGGTCAGCACGTGAACAAGACCTCTTCGGCGGTGCGCCTCATCCACAAGCCCACGGGCACGGTGGTGGAGTGCCAGCAGGAGCGCAGCCAGTTCCAGAACCGGGAGAAGGCCATGCGCATTTTGGCCTCCATGCTCTACGACCAGGAGCAGCAGCGCATTTCGGAGGAATACGGAGACCAGCGGCGCAGCCAGGTGGGCTCGGGCATGCGCAACGAGCGCATCCGCACCTACAACTTCCCCCAGGGGCGGCTCACCGAGCACCGCATCGGGCTGACCATATACAAATTGGACGCTGTCATGGACGGAGATCTGGACGAGATCATCGACGGGCTCATCACCGCCGACCGGGCCCAGCGGCTGAAAGAAGGAGAGGGCTAGAGAAATGTATACCCATGTGATTTTTGACTTAGACGGAACCCTCCTCAACACCATTGACGACCTGGCCAACGCCGGAAACTGGGTGTGCACCCAGCGGGGCTGGCCCACCCACACGGTGGAGGCCTACAAGACCAAGGTGGGCAACGGCATCCCCAAGCTGGTGGAGCGGTTTGCCCCCCAAGGCACGTCCCAGCAGGAGCTGGAGGAAGCTCTGGCCCAGTTTATGGACTACTACGGGGCCCACAAAGAGGACCTCACCGCCCCCTATTGGGGGATGGCCCAGGTTCTGGACGCCTTAAAGCAGGCGGGGGTGGGCATCGGCGTGCTCACCAACAAGGCCCACTCTTTGGCTGGGGCGGTGATGGAGCGGTACTACCCCGGGGTGTTCACCCACATCCAGGGGGCCCTGCCCGACCAGCCCACCAAGCCCGACCCCACCTTGCTCTATGCCCTCATGGAGCAGATGGGAGCCAAGCCGGACACCGCCCTCTTTGTGGGGGACAGCAACGTGGACATCCGTACCGGGAAAAACGGCGGCCTGGACACCTGTGGGGTGCTGTGGGGCTTCCGCAGCCGCTCCGAGCTGGAGCAGGAGGGGGCCCACCACTTGGTGGAGCGGCCCGGACAGCTCCTCTCCCTGGTGCTGGGCCGTCCTGAGACCCAGACCTTGGCTCCCCACGAGGTGGCCAAGGCTGCCCAGCTGTTGGCAGCGGGGGAGCTGGTGGCGGTGCCCACCGAGACGGTGTACGGCCTGGCCTCGGACGCCTACATCGAGGAGTCGGTGCGGGCCAACTATGAGGCCAAGGGCCGCCCGGAGGAGAAGCCCCTGAACGTGCTGGTGGACGGCATGGACATGGTGGAAGGGGTGTGCCGGGACATTCCCCCCGAGGCCTACACCCTGGCCAAGGCCTTCTGGCCGGGCCCTCTGACCATGATTTTGTGGGGCAAGGGCACCCTGCCCTCCATCGTTCCCGCCGGGGGCGCAACCCAGGGGGTGCGCTGCCCCGACCACCCGGACACCCTGGGGGTTATCCGGGCTCTGGGCCATCCGCTGGCCTGTCCTTCCGCCAACATCTCCGGCCACCCCAGCCCCAAGAACGCCCAGCAGGTGCTGGAACAGCTGGACGGCCGCATTGGGGCAGTGCTGGACGGCGGCCCCTGCTCGGTGGGAGTGGAGTCCACCATTGTGGACCTGACCGTGAAACCCTTCCGCATCCTCCGCCAGGGCGGCCTGAGCCGCGAGGCCATTGAGCAGGCCCTGGGCTGTGAGGTGGAGGGATGAGCTTCACCATCATTGGCCTCACCGGGCCCACAGGGGCGGGCAAGACCACCGTGCTCCACGTGCTGGAGGGCATGGGGGCGGCGGTGTTGGACGCCGACGCCATCTACCATGACCTCACCGTGTCCAGTCAGCCCATGCGCCAGGTGCTGCAAGAGCGGTTTGGCCCGGACATCTACGATGACCAGGGTGTGCTGCTTCGAAAGCAGTTGGGGGCCAGGGTGTTTGGGGACGCCCAGGCCCTGGAGGATTTGAACGCCATCACCCACCGCTATATCCAGCTGGAAATCCAGCGCCGTTTGGACCAGGCCCAGGCGGAGGGAAAGCAGGTGGCGGTGGTGGACGCCATTGCCCTCATTGAGAGCGGAGTGGCGGACATTTGCCACATCACCGTGGCGGTGGTGGCCAAGGCGGAGACCCGCATCGGGCGCATCATGGCCCGGGACGGCATCGATGAGGTCTATGCCCGCAAGCGGGTGGAGGCTCAGAAGCCAGCGGAGTTTTTCGAGACCCACTGCCAGTACACCTTACACAACGATGGAGACGACCCGGGGCAGCTGGAACAGCAGGCCACGGCGTTGTTTGCCCATATATTGCACAGATAAACATATAGGAGGTTATACCCATGGAAGAGAACAACAAGGGAAAGCTGCTCCGGGAGCAGCTGCTCAACCAGAAGAAGAACGGTTGGGACAAGGTGGACGAGGCCACCGAGCACGCCATTTTTGATTACTGCGAGGGCTACAAGGTCTACCTGGATAAGGGCAAGACCGAGCGTACCTGTGTGGACTACACCGTGGAGCTCATTGAGGCTGCCGGTTTTGTGCCCTTGGAGCGGGGCATGGAGCTGGTTCCCGGCATGAAGGTCTACCGGGTCAACCGGGGCCGCGGCATCAACCTGGCGGTCATCGGCTCTGCGCCCCTGGACCAGGGCGTGTCCATTGTGGCTGCCCACATCGATGCCCCCCGTCTGGACCTGAAGCCCACCCCCCTCTATGAGGACAGCGAGATCGCCTTCCTCAAGACCCACTACTATGGCGGCATCCGCAAGTACCAGTGGGTGACCATCCCCCTGGAGCTGCGGGGCGTTGTGGTGCTCAAGGACGGCTCTGTGGTGAATGTGTCCGTGGGCGGCAACCCCGGCGATCCCCAGTTCACCATCAACGACCTGCTGCCCCACCTGGGCGCAGACCAGTCCAAGAAGCCCCTGGGCGAGGCCATTCCCGCCGAGAGCCTGAACCTGGTGGTGGGCAGCCGCCCCCTGAAGGACGACGAGGGCGACGGCCGGGTGAAGCTGGCGGTGATGCAGATTCTCAACGAGAAGTACGGCATCACCGAGGCTGACTTCATCTCCGCCGAGATCGAGGCAGTCCCCGCCTTCAACGCCACCGACATCGGCTTTGACCGCACTCTACTGGGCGCTTACGGCCACGACGACCGCGTGTGCGCCTATGCTGGCCTGAAGGCCATGCTGGACCTGGAGGGCACTCCCTGCCGTACCGCCGTGTGCGTGCTGGCCGACAAGGAGGAGATCGGCTCCGAGGGCGTGTCCGGCATGCAGTCCGCCTTCTTCGACACCTTCATGGAGGACCTGTGCGACAGCCAGAACGTGCCTCTGCGGGCCTGCTATGAGAAGTCCTTCTGCCTGTCCTCCGACGTCACCGCCGCCTTCGATCCCAACTTTGCTGAGGTCTATGAGCGCAACAACTCCGCCTTCGTCAACTACGGCGTGGGTCTGAGCAAGTACACCGGTGCCCGCGGCAAGGGCGGCTGCTCCGACGCTGGCGCTGAAGCTGTGGGCTATATCCGCCGCCTGCTGGATGACCGTGGGGTTCTGTGGCAGATGGCTGAGCTGGGCAAGACCGACCAGGGCGGCGGCGGCACCGTGGCCTGCTATATGGCCAACCGCAACATCGACACCCTGGACGCCGGCGTGCCCGTGCTGTCCATGCACTCTCCCTTTGAGACCGTGTCCAAGCTGGACTGCTACATGACCTACGCAGCCTGCCGGGCTCTGTACGAGGGCTAAGAGTTCCGTTCAAAGGGAAAACGGATTCTGATGTTTCGCACCTGCGGGTGCGAACTCTGCGAGGCTTTTGCCGTTTGCAGGATAAAGCACCCCCTTTCTGGAAATACTATCCGGGAAGGGGGTGCTTTTGCATGAAAAATGAGGACAACAGCGGGGGAACACAGTCTGCGGAGGAACAGCAGCAACAACTCACCGAGCTGGGGGCCTCCACGGTGAAGACCGGGTGCGGGACCATTCAGACCCTCACCATCATCGGCCAGATCGAGGGCCATCAAGAGGCCCCGGAGGGGGCCAAGACCACCAAGTATGAGCACGTGCTGCCCCTGCTCACGGCGGTAGAGGAGAGCGATGAGGTGGACGGACTGCTGATCCTGCTCAACACCATGGGGGGTGACATCGAGGCGGGGCTGGCCATAGCCGAGATGATCGCCGGGATGTCTAAGCCCACGGTGTCTCTGGTGCTGGGGGGCGGCCACTCCATCGGGGTGCCTTTGGCGGTGTCCGCCAAGGAGTCCTTCATTGTGCCCTCCGGGGCCATGACCATCCACCCGGTGCGGCTCAACGGGATGGTCATCGGGGTCAGCCAGACCTTCCACTACTTCCAGCGGGTGCAGGAGCGGATTTTGGACTTTGTCACCCACAACAGCTCCATCACCCGGGAGCGACTGGAGAAGCTGATGCTCAACACCCAGGAGATGGCCGCCGACATGGGCAGCATCGTCTACGGCCAGCAGGCGGTGGAGCTGGGGCTCATTGACCACCTGGGTGGCCTGTCCGATGCCATGGCCTGCCTGCGCAAGCGCATGAAGAAATATCGTAAGAAGTGAACATCCCGCTCTGGTTATCCAGAGCGGGATTCAGACTGTCGAAAAACTTCCAAAACATCCCCGCATCTGGTAAAATGGTATCAG
>ERZ1643251.348-NODE-348-length-71519-cov-10.512566_pt1 | contig 71519 bp, 65 predicted proteins | sample MGYA00579261_ERZ1643251 | MGnify/ENA primary metagenome ERZ1643251 (study PRJEB29033, sample SAMEA4952267) | chicken gut metagenome | biome: Broiler Chicken; feature: Gastrointestinal Tract; material: Caecum | place: Ireland | collected 2018 | study: Broiler...
CCGCAACGAGTGCGGGACGGATGCAGGCGTGCGGGCAGACGAAGGAGCACTGGTTGCACTGCACACAGTTTTCCTTGATCCACTTGGGCACCTTGACGGCAACGCCGCGCTTCTCGTACTTTGTGGTGCCCGTGGGCACGGAGCCGTCTGCGTTGAACGCGGAGGAAGGCAGCTTGTCGCCCTCGAGCGCGAGGATGGGTGCGATGACGCTCTTGAAGTAGTCGTTGTCCGCCAGCTTGATCATCTCCGCGCCCTCGGTCGTCGTCTCCCACGAAGCGGGGATGTCGATCTTGACGAGGTGTTCCTTTGCGGAGTCGATCGCGGCATAGTTCATCTGCACGACCGCGTCGCCCTTTCTGGCAAACGACTTGTATGCCATCTTCTTCATCAGGTCAACTGCCTCAGAATAAGGCATGATCTGCTCGTTGATGAGGAAGAATGCCGACTGCAAAATGGTGTTGGTTCTGCCGCCCAGACCCAGCTTGCCGGCAACGGAGATCGCGTCGATGACGTAGAGCTTCGCGCGCTTCTTGGCGAGCATGTTCTTGACCTTTGCGGGCAGGTTGACTTCCAGCTCCTCAACCGTCGTCCAGGGCGCGTTCAGAAGGAAGGAGCCGCCTTCTTTCAGATCGCTGACCATGTCATAGCGGATGACGTAGGAGGGGTTGTGGCAGGCGATGAAGTCCGCCGCATCGATGAGGTATTCGCTCTGGATGGGCGTCTTGCCGAAACGGAGGTGGGAGACGGTGATGCCGCCCGACTTCTTGGAGTCATAGAAGAAGTACGCCTGCGCATACATATCGGTGTGGTCGCCGATGATTTTGATGGAGTTCTTGTTCGCGCCGACCGTACCGTCCGAGCCGAGGCCGTAGAACTTGCAGCTTGTCGAACCTGCGGGCGCTGCGTCGAACTTCTCGGAGAAGTCGAGCGAGGTGTTCGTGACATCCTCATAGATACCGACGGTGAAGTGGTTCTTGGGCTTGTCCTGCTCCAGGTTCTTGTAGACGGAGAGCACCATGGAGGGGTTGAACTCCTTGGAGCCGAGGCCGTATCTGCCGCCGACGACGTCGATGTCCTTCATGCCCTTTTCAAGCAGTGCCGTGCAGACGTCCAGGTACAGAGGCTCGCCCAGAGATCCGGGCTCCTTGGTCCTGTCGAGGACGGCGATCTTCTTGCAGGTCGCGGGAATGGCTGCGACGAATGCGTCGGTGACGAAGGGGCGATACAGACGGACCTTGATGAGGCCGTACTTCTTGCCCTGTGCGTTGAGCTTGTTGATGGATTCCTCCACCGTCTCAGCGCCCGACCCCATGATGACGATGACTTCCTCTGCGTCGGGTGCGCCGACGTAGTCGAACAGGTGATAGCTTCTTCCGGTGAGCGCGCTCACTTCGTCCATCATTTCCTGCACGATCGCGGGCGTCGCATTGTAGTAGCTGTTCGCCGTCTCGCGGTTCTGGAAGTAGGTGTCGCCGTTCTGCGCGGTGCCGCGCTGAAGGGGATGTTCGGGGTTGAGTGCGCGTGCGCGGAATTCCGCGACGTCCTTGTCAAGCCCCTTCTTGTCGAAGATCGCCTTCATTTCCTCATAGGAGATGACGTCGATCTTAGAGACCTCGTGCGAGGTACGGAAGCCGTCGAAGAAGTTGATGAAGGGGACGCGCGCGCGCAGGGTGGAGAGGTGTGCGACGAGCGCAAGGTCCATGACCTCCTGCACCGAGCTGCCTGCGATCATCGCGAAGCCCGTCTGGCGGCATGCCATGACGTCCTGATGGTCGCCAAAGATGTTGAGCGAGTGCGCAGCGAGCGCGCGTGCCGAGACGTGCATGACCATGGGAAGCAGTTCGCCCGAGATCTTGTACATGTTGGGGATCATCAGAAGAAGTCCCTGCGACGCGGTGTAGGTCGTGGTGAGCGCGCCTGCAGAGAGCGAGCCGTGCACAGCGCCCGCAGCGCCGCCTTCGGACTGCATCTCGGCAATGCGGAGCTTCTGCCCCCACATGTTGACTCTGCCTTGGGTTGCCCATTCATCCGCGGACTCCGCCATAGGGGAGGACGGCGTGATGGGGTAGATCGCCGCTACTTCCGAAAAGGCGTATGCGACGTGCGACGCGGCGGTATTGCCGTCAATCGTCATCTTGGTCATCGAAAAACCTCCATAAAAAATAACATTATAATTCACAGATTTCTTTTGAACTGACAAAAGAAATCTCGTGAGTTTCTTTTGGAAAACCCGGCGTTCGCCGCCAAAGCGGCTTCTGCGCCCGGTTTTTCTCGGCGAAGCGATTTTCGCAACAGTGCAGCTCGCTTCGCCTCACTTTTCCGCACAAGCGCTGCCCGCGCAAATTGGGTCACGCTGCGCAAAAGCGTGGTTTTGCTTGCGCCGTGATTTTTACTCACAGATTTCTTTTGAACTGACAAAAGAAATCTCGTGAGTTTCTTTTGGAAAACCCGGCGTTCGCCGCCAAAGCGGCTTCTGCGTGGGCTGGCACGAACGCGTACTTTCAAGCACGTCAAAATAAGCGCTCTTGCACGCACATGTCCATTATAAACTCTTTTAGCTTACAAGTCAACCCCGCCCGCGAAAAAAAGTGGCGCAAAAATGAAAAAATTTGCCCGCGCATGCATCTGTAGCTTCATGAACGGATGCCGCCGCCTGCTGCCGCGCCCGCGCTGCCCGCATGGGAGGGGCGGCACGAGGCGCAAAAACGTCGCTTTTTCTGCCCATGTCCGGAAAAGTTGCAAGAATTTCACGACGTTTTCATTGTAAAATGCCGCACGATTTGGTATAATATGTAAGAATTTTGCTGAACAACAGGCGCATAAGGGAGAATATGAAGGCGATCGAATTTGAAAACGTGTCCTTTTGCTATGAAGAGGACGCCGCGTTTGCCATAAGACATTTAAATTTCTCCGTCGGGGAGGGCGAGTTCGTCGCCGTGCTCGGTCACAACGGGAGCGGGAAAAGTACGCTCGCGCGCCTTTCCAACGGACTTCTGGAGCCGGACGAGGGGACGATCTCCGTCTTTTCGCGCCCGATCACGTCCAAGAACCTGTACGAGGTGCGCAAGGACGTCGGGGTCGTCTTTCAGAATCCCGATAATCAGACGGTCGCGACCATCGTCGAGGACGACGTCGCCTTCGGGGCGGAAAATATCGGGCTCGCGCGCGAGGAGATCGGGCGGCGCATCGACTTTGCGCTGCGTGCCGTCGGCATGGAGGAATACCGCACCGCGACGGTCGCGCGCCTCTCGGGCGGGCAGAAACAGCGCGTCGCCATTGCGGGCGTGCTGGCACTTTCCCCGCGTGTCCTCATTCTCGACGAGTCCACCGCCATGCTCGATCCCCGCGGCAGGCGGGAGATCGTGGACGTTGTCACCCGCCTCAACAAGGAGAAGGGGATTACCGTCCTGCTCATCACTCATTTCATGGAGGAGGCGCTGCTCGCAGACCGCGCCATTGTGATGAACCGCGGCGAGATCGTCATGCAGGGCACCCCGCGCGAGATTTTTGCGCGCAAAGAGGACCTTTTGACCTACAATCTGTCCCTGCCCCGCATCAGCGTCATCTGCGAAAAGCTGCGCGCGGGCGGCATGGATGTCCAGGATACGCTGGACGTGGAGACGCTGGCAAAGGAGATCGCAGCATGCGTATCGTAGCCGAGCACCTCTCCTATACCTATAATGAAAGGTCGCCCTTCGAGACGGCGGCGCTTCACGACGTCACCCTGACCATCGAGGAGGGCGAATTCTTCGGCATCATCGGACACACGGGCAGCGGCAAGAGCACGTTTGTCCAGCACCTCAACGGGCTCATCCGCCTGCCGTCCTCGTTAAAGCACGCCAAAAAACGCAAGGCGAAGAAGGGGCAGCCGCTCCCGCCTGCGCCCGTGCTCAAGGTGGGGGATTTTGACCTCTCCGACAAAAAGACGGATTTCCGCGCGCTTCGCAGGCGGGTGGGCATGGTGTTCCAGTACCCCGAATACCAGCTCTTTGCCGAGACGGTGCGCGACGACGTGGCGTTCGGGCTCAAAAACTTCTCGGAGCAGAAATTGACGGAAGAGGAGGTCGACTGCGCCGTGCGCGCCGCGCTCGATGTCGTGGGACTAAATTTCGACGAACTCAAAGACCAGTCGCCCTTCGAACTTTCGGGCGGGCAGAAGCGGCGCGTCGCAATCGCGGGCGTCATCGTCAGCAGACCCGAGATTCTCATCTTGGACGAGCCAGCGGCGGGACTCGATCCCCTCGGCAAGAAGGAAATTTTGGAGCTTCTCCACCGCCTGCACCGCGAGTGGTGCAGGACGGTCGTCATCGTCTCGCACGACATGGACGAGATCTCCGAGAACTGCACGCGGGCGGCGGTCTTTTCGGAGGGGACGGTCAAGTACGTCCTGCCGCCCAGGGAACTCTTCCGCCGCACGGAGGAGTTGACTGCGCTGGGGCTGGACGTCCCGCTCACGGCAAAATTGTGTGCCGCCTTGAAGGCGCGCGGCATTACAATCGACTGTGACTTCACGACGGAGGACTTCGCGGACAAGGTGCTCGCCTACGCCGCGTCGCACCCCAAAAAGGAGGGCGACGCATGAAAGACGTGACCTTTGGGCAGTACTACCCGCGCGACTCCTTTGTGCACCGCCTCGACCCGCGCATGAAGTTTTTATTCCTCATCGCGTACGTCGTGGCAATCTTCCTCGCGACCAACTTCTACGGGCTTGCGGTCTGCACGGCAGTGCTCATCGTGATCATCGCGCTGGCGCGCATCCCGTTCGGGAAGGTACTGCGCTCCATCCGCGGCATTCTGGTGCTTCTTGTGTTCACCGCGCTGCTCAATATCCTGTTTGTGGACGGCGAGACGGTGTACGCGCAGTGGTGGATCTTCGTCATCACGCGGGAGGGACTGTTGTTTGCGGGGCTTCTCTCCCTGCGGCTCGTGCTTTTAGTGCTGTGCTCATCCATGCTGACGTTCACGACGACGCCCGTCTCGCTCACAGACGGCGTGGAGAGCCTTTTAACGCCGCTCAAGTGGATCCAACTCCCCGTGCATGCCTTAGCGCTCGTCATGAGCATCGCGCTTCGCATGATCCCTGTGCTCATGGACGAGGTCGACCGCATCAAGAACGCCCAGCGCGCCCGCGGCGCCGATCTCGACCGCGGCGGACTCATGCACAAGATCAGAACGACCATTCCCATCCTCGTCCCGCTCGTTTTGTCGGCACTGCGCCGTGCGGATGAACTGGGCGACGCGATGGATGCGCGCTGCTACATGGGGGACAAGCACCGCACCAAGTATAAAAAACTGCACTTTACCTGGCGCGATCTGCTGGCATTCCTGGTGGGCGCGGCGCTGATTACGGGCGTCGTACTGCTCAGGATCTGCCTGCCCGCTCCCTTCTGAGGCCGCTATGCGATATGTCTTTCTCATCAGTTTTGACGGCACGCACTTTTCGGGCTCTCAGCGGCAGCCGCAGTGCCGGACGGTGCAGTCCGTCCTGGAGGACGCTGCGCAAAAGGTGTTCGGCATCCCCGTCAAAGTCACCTTTTCGGGCAGGACGGACGCGGGCGTGCACGCGGCGGGACAGGTCGTCCATCTGGACGGCGAGACGAGCATCCCCGCCGAAAAGCTGCGCGAGGCGTTCAATCGCCTGCTGCCAGAGGATGTGAAGGTGCTAAGAAGTGCCGCGGCGCCCAAGGGCTTTGACTGCACCCGCAGTGCGCGGCGCAAGACGTACTGCTACCGCTTTTACACGGCGGCGAGCGCGATGCCTCTTCTGGAGCGGTACGCCGTGCGCGCAGAGGGCAGGGTGGACCTTGCCCGCATGCGGGAGGCTGCGGCGCTGCTTGTGGGCGAGCACGACTTTGCGGCGTTCCGCGCGACGGGTTCCTCCGCAAAGACGACGGTGCGCACGGTCTGTTCCGTCACCGTCGACAGTACGCCCGTGTATGGCGCGGACCTCTATGAAGTGCGCGTCACTGGCAATGGATTTTTGTACAACATGGTGCGCATCATCGCCGGAGAGCTGTACGCCGTCGGCTGCGGCAGGGCGTCGTGCGCGGATATCGAACAGGCGCTGAAAACGGGGGACCGTACCCTGCTTTTCCGCACCATGCCCGCAAAGGGACTGACTTTGGAATATGTAGAATTTGACGTCCCGCTCTTCGGGACGCAGGGAGAAAACGATGGAATTTTTTGATTTGTTCAATCTGGTGCAGATGTTTCTGCCGAGCGGCACGATCAATGTCAGTGTGGAAATACAGCCGCAGATAGAAGCGCTGGTTGCGTCCTACCGCCAGTCCATGCTGATCTGCCTCGGCGTGGCAGCGGGCATCTACCTTATCTGCCTCATTTTGGGCGGCATCGGCATGCACGTCATGGCGAAAAAGCGCGGCATGAAGGGCAGCTGGATGGCGTTTGTGCCCTTCCTGAACACCCTGTACGCGGGCAAGCTCGCGGGAGAAGTCAATGTTTTCGGCAAAAAGGTCAAATGGATGGGGCTCGCGGCGACGTTTCTGGAGTTCGTCTATGTCGGTCTGAGCGCTTTTTCCTGTTATCTCCTGTTTTCGCTGCTCCAGCCCGGTTATTTCACGTACAGAACTGCGAACACCATCGGGGGAGAGGTGTATCAGGCGGAGCTTGTTACGGAACGGGTGCCTCTCGGGATGCGCTGGATGCTGACGGCAGACACCGTGTGCGAGATCCTGATCTATGTATTCTATATTCTCATGCTTCTTGCGATGTGCCTGATGTTCTATTCCTTCTACCGCAAGTACTATGCGCGCTCGCCCTTCATCATGATGTTCCTGAGCGCCCTGTTTCCCTTCCGCGGCATCGTCATCTTTGCCGTGCGCAACAATGCGCCCGTCGACTACGATGCGTGGATGCGTCGGAAAATGGAGGAGTTCAACCGCCGCCAGCAGCAGAATCGCCCGGGAAATTACGGCGGTTACGGCGGATATGGCGATCAGGGCGGCTATGGAGGCTACGGCGGACAGAGCGAACCGGGCAGCTATGGTGGCACGGGCGGTCAGGGCGGGACGGGCGAAAATCCCTTCCCCGACTTCGGTGGCGCCAATGGTTCGGGTGATTCGGGCAGCGGAAGTGACAGCCCGTTCTCCGATTTCTGAGCATCGTTTCAAAAAGTGATTTCCGGGATAAGGGAATCACTTTTTTTGTAAAAATTCAAATGCAAATCGTTTACAAGTCAAAAAAACGGTGCTATAATATAATTATAAATTTGATTTATACAGTAGTTAAGCATGATCAAAGGAGATAATCTGCTCTTATAATCCCAATGAACGATCTCATCTCTGCGATCGCCACGCCGAGCGGCGTCGGCGGCGTCGCCATTATCCGTATGAGCGGCGCGGGCGCGCTCGAACTCGTCCGCAAAATGTTTTCCCGTAAGGGGGAATTTACGCCCAATATGCTCTATCCGGGCACGATTGACGCGGGCGATTTTTCCGACTACGGCATGTGCGTTTACTTCCGGGCGCCGCACTCCTTCACGGGGGAGGACGTCGTGGAACTGCACTGTCACGGCGGCACGGAGATCGCGCGCGGAGTCCTGAAGCGTACGCTGGAACTGGGTGCGCGGCTCGCCGAGCGCGGGGAATTTACCAAGCGCGCGTTCCTGAACGGTAAGCTTTCGCTCTCGGCGGCGGAGGGTCTGGGGGAGATGATCGCGGCGGGCAGTCAGGCGCAGGTGCGCGCCGGATTTACCCTCTATCAGGAGACGCTCACCAAGCAGGGAAAACGGCTGCAGGGCGAGCTCTCGGAGTGTCTCGCGCAGATCGACGCCGACCTCGACTATCCCGAAGAGGACCTGACGAGCGTCTCCCGCCCTGAGATTGCAGCGCGGCTGGAACAAGTAAAAGCCTCGCTTATGGCGCTTCTGGCGCAGCACAGCGCGGGACGCAAGATCAGATCGGGCGTGCGGGTCGCGCTCGTCGGCGAACCCAACGCGGGGAAAAGCTCGCTCCTCAATGCCCTTTTGGGGTATGACCGCGCCATCGTCTCGGACATTCCCGGCACGACGCGCGATCTCAACGAGGGGACGATCAGTCTGTACGGCGTCAACTTTTTGCTGACCGACACCGCAGGATTGCGCGAGAGCGCGGACGTCATCGAGCAGGAGGGCGTGCGCCGCGCACGGCAGGCGATCCTGGCGGCGGACGTCATCGTCTGGCTGAAGGGGGGAGAAGCCCCCGAATTTCCTTTCGGCACGCCCGTCATCACGGTGGGCGCAAAGAGCGATCTTGCGCGGCAGGAAGGCTGCGACGTCCTGCTCTCCTCGCTGACGGGCGAGGGGCTGGACGATCTTCGCGAACTGCTCTATGAAAAGGGCTTCGGGCGCGAAAACGACGGGGCGTATCTCCTTTCCGAGCGCCACTACCGCGCGCTCTCGGACGCGCTTGCGGCAATCGAAGACGCGCTCGCGGCGATGCATCTGCTCCCCGAACTGTATGCCGAGGACATCCGCCGCGCCTGGGAGGCGCTCGGAGTCATCTCGGGCGAGACGGCGAACGAGGCTGTCATCAACGAAATTTTTGCAAAGTTCTGCGTCGGAAAGTAAACGCATGACGGAGGAAGCACAATGGTCAATCTTGAACTGTACAGGGTATTTTACACGGTAGCGCGCTGCGGGAGCCTTACCAAGGCGGCGGAGGAGCTGTATATCTCCCAGCCCGCCGTCTCGCAGGCGGTCAAACAGCTGGAAAATCAGCTGGGCACCTCGCTCTTTAACCGCATGCACAAGGGCATGGAGCTGTCCAAGCAGGGCGGCGAGCTCATCTATGCGGACGTGGAACGTGCGCTCCAGCTGCTCTCGGGCGTGGAGGACAAGCTCTCCGAACTCAAGCAGAGTGCGACGGGGACCCTGCGCATCGGCGCGTCGGAGACCATCTTTCAGTACATTCTTGCGGACAAGATCGTCGCGTACAACAAGCAGTATCCGCAGGTCAGGATTGACCTTATCTCGGACGTCTCGCCCAAGATCATTGAATTTCTCAAGACCGACCGCTGCGACGTCGGCTTTTTGAACCTTCCCATCGAGGAGGACGAGGGCATTCGTCTGAGCGCCTCCGTTGCACTCCTCAACGACGTGTTCGTCGCAGGCGAGGCGTTCTCCGAGCTCAAGGGCAAGGAGCTCACCGTCTGGGATCTGCAAAAATATCCGCTCCTCATGCTGGAGCAGAACACGATCGCCCGCGCCGCGATCGACCACTATGCCGAGAGTCTGGGCGTGACGCTGCGCCCTGCGGTCGAAGTGGGAAGCTGGGACTTCATGAAGCGCCTTGTGACGGACGGCATGGGCATCGGGTGTCTGCCGAGGGAGTATGCCCAAAGGCGCCTGCGGGACGGCGAGCTGTTCGAGCTCAACGTCACGCCCGCGATGCCGTCGCGCTCGGTGGGGCTGGCGCTCGCAAAGAACGCCAACATGCCATTCTCGCTGCGCGCGTTCATCAACCTCGTCACGGGCGGCCCGCATGCCTGAGTTTACCCTCGTCACGGGCGCGTGCGGGGGACTGGGCGGCGCGTTCGTGCGGCTGCTCGCAGAGCGCGGCGAGGCGCTCTTTCTGACGGGGCGAACAGAGGCGCGGCTTGCGGCGCTGAAACATAGTTTGCTTGCCGACTTTCCCGCGCTCACGGTGGAGATTTGTGCCTGCGATCTGACGGACGAAGCCTCCCGCGCCGCGCTCCTTGCCTTTGCGGACGGGAGACAAATGCGCATTGCCCGCCTCGTCTACGTCGCGGGCGTGGACACGCAGAAGGCGCTGGAGAAGTACACGGCGGATAAAATCGTTTTGCAGTCCCGCGTCAATCTGGAGGGCGCGTGCGATCTCGCGCGCGGCGTGTTTGCGCGCGGCGGCACGGAGTTTCTGGCGGTGGGGAGCATGTCGGCGAGCACGCCCATGCCATATTTTGCGCTGTACAGCGCCACAAAAAAGGGCTTGGAACAGCTCTTTGTCGCTCTGCACGCCGAATGGAAGGGGCGGGCAAAGGTCACCGTCGTGCTTCCGGGGGGCATCCCGACGCGCGAGGACATCAAGGAAAATATCCGCGCGCACGGCTGGTTTGGCAGGGTCTCGGCGCTCCCGCCGCGCACCGTCGCAGAGCGGTCGCTTAAAGCGCTTGCGCGCAACCGCCGCAAGGTCGTCATTGGCGGCTGGAACAAATTGCTCTACGCACTGACAAGGTGCGTGCCGACGGGCATCCGCCTTGCCTTTGTCGCGCGCATGTGGAGCAAGACGGAAAAGGACGCATTTTAAGCAAAACACGCCGCCGCCCGAAGCACTTCGGGCGGCGGCGTTTGCGTCACTTCTTTTTTCTGATCTCTTTCTCCTCCTCGGGCGTCGAGAAGGAGAAGCCGATCTTTTCGTTGCGGGTGGTCAGTTCGTGAACAAAGTCGTTGTACAGACTCTCCTTGATGACGATGACCAGGTAATTGTTCCTGATGCCGTCAAAGTACACGACCAGCTTGTTCGCGCCGCGGAAGAGGTGGATGGAGACAATGTCCTCCAGCGGCGTCCGGCTCCTGAGAAAGCCCAGGCGCACGATGAGCGCGCTGTCCGTCAGCACATATTCCGAGCGCAGCAGCACGGCGACGATGAACAGCCCGATGCCGACGCTCGCCACATATAAGAGCGTATATTGCAGCCACTCATAGACGTTGGAGAGATCGCTGCCCGAGAGGAAGTTGGCGAAAAACCATGTTGTCAGCGCGAAGCCCGCGATGCACAGCGCGAGTCCCAACAGGAGTGCGCCAAAAATGACGGGCGAAAAGCGATAGCGGTAGCGCTTCGCGGGACGGGGCGTGCGCGAACGGTCGGGCTCGGAGCGGACAAGCTGCTCCGGCGCCGTGGGAAGCTCGGGCGCGATGACGCCCGGCGTCTGTTCGACTTCGGTGATATTGCGCGACTTTTTCATGCGTTCAGTATAGCAGATTTATACAAAAAAAGCAAGACGGTACGCACGATCGGCGCAATTTTCATATACGGCATCGCGCAGGCGGGGACTGGAAAAAACTTTTTCCCGCAAAAGGGCGCGAACGCTTGAAAAAAATGCCGAAATTTACTATAATGGTACTATCACATAGTTTATCAAAGGACGGAGGCTGATATGGTCAAACTCATCAAACAGGGCGTCTACTATATGGACGGGCGCATCGTCAAGGAGTCGCAGGCGTTCTTCACGCAGGATAAAAAGGAGGAAGCGGTCAAGAACACGCTCTCCTATGCCATTCTCAAGGCGCACAACGCAGGGGACGAGGAGAACTTAAAGATCCGCTTTGACGCGATCGCCTCGCACGATATCACCTATGTCGGCATCATTCAGACGGCAAAGGCGAGCGGGCTCACCTCCTTTCCCATTCCCTATACGCTCACCAACTGCCACAATTCCCTGTGCGCGGTGGGCGGCACCATCAATGAGGACGACCACGTCTTCGGTCTCTCAGCCGCCAAGAAGTACGGCGGCGACTACGTCCCCGCGCACCTTGCGGTCATCCACCAGTACATGCGCGAGTGCGCGGCAAAGTGCGGCGCGATGATCCTCGGCTCGGACTCCCACACCCGCTACGGCGCGCTCGGCACGATGGCGGTGGGCGAGGGCGGACCCGAGCTCGTCAAACAGCTCTTAAAACAGACGTATGACGTCAAGCGCCCGCCCGTCATCGCGGTGTACCTGAAGGGCAAGCTCAGAAAAGGCGTCGGTCCGCAGGACGTCGCGATCGCGCTCGTCAAGGCAACCTTTGCGAGCGGCTTTGTCAAGAATAAGATCCTGGAGTTCGTCGGCCCCGGCATTGCCAACCTCTCCATGGACTACCGCATCGGCATCGACGTCATGACGACGGAGACCACCTGCCTTTCCAGCATCTGGGAGACGGACGAAAAGACGCATGAATATTTTGCGATCCACGGCAGAGAGGGGGATTACAAGGAGCTCAAAGTGACGCAGCCCGCCTACTATGACGGCGCCGTCACGATCGACCTTTCGCGCGTCGAGCCGATGATCGCGCTTCCCTTCCATCCCTCCAACGCCTACACCATCCGCGAGTTCCTCGCAAACCCCGTCGAGATCCTCAAAAAGGTGGAGGAGCAGGGCAGGAAGATCAAGGGCGACGACTCCTTCACGCTCACCGACAAGGTCAGGGACGGCAAGGTGTACGTCGATCAGGGTGTCATCGCCGGCTGCGCGGGCGGCGGCTATGAGAACGTCGCCGAGGCGGCGGAGATCCTGCGCGGCGGCTCGGTCGGCACGGGCGCGTTTGCGCTCAGCGTCTATCCCGCCTCTCAGCCCGTCTACAAGGCGCTCACCGAGGGCGGCTATGTCAGCACGCTCTTTGATGCGGGCGTCATCGTCAAGACAGCCTTCTGCGGTCCCTGCTTCGGCGCGGGGGACGTGCCCGCCAACAACGCGCTCTCCATCCGCCACACGACGCGCAACTTTGAAAACCGCGAGGGCAGCAAGCCCGCACAGGGACAGCTTGCGGCGGTCGCGCTGATGGATGCCAGATCGATCGCGGCGACGGCGGCGAACGGCGGCGTTCTGACGTCCGCGCTCGACTACAACTACAACAAGCGCATCAGGAAGTACCGCTTTGACGGCAAGATCTACGAAAACCGCGTCTATCACGGCGTCGGCAATCCCGATCCCGCGGCGCAGCTCGTGTATGGTCCCAACATTGCCGACTGGCCCGAGCAGATCGCGCTGGGCAAGAACCTTCTGATGAAGGTCGTCTCCGTCCTCAAGGATCCCGTCACGACGACGGACGAGCTCATTCCCTCGGGCGAGACCAGCTCGTACCGCTCCAATCCCATGAAGCTCGCGGAGTTCGCGCTCTCCAGAAAGGACCCCGGCTATGTCGCTCGTGCCAAGGCGGTCATGGCGGATGAGAAGGCGCGCCGCGAGACGGGCGCGCTGCCCGAAGAGGTGTCAAAAGACCTGGGCGGCTTCGTGCCCGGGGAGGGGACGATTTACGGCAGCGTCGTCGTTTCCAACAAGCCGGGCGACGGCTCCGCGCGCGAGCAGGCGGCGTCCTGCCAGCGCGTTTTGGGCGGCGTTGCCAATATCTGCATCGAGTATGCGACCAAGCGCTATCGCTCCAACCTCATCAACTGGGGTATGCTGCCCTTCACGACCAAGAAGATCGACCTCAAAGTGGGGGACTATCTCTATATCCCGAACATTGCGGACGCGGTCGCAACGGGCGAGGAGCGCGTCGTCGCCAAGGTCATCTCGGGCGGCAAGACGCATGACATCGCACTCGAACTGGGCACGCTCACCGCAGAGGAGCGCAAGATTTTGCTCGCCGGGTGCCTCATCAACTACAACAAGGGGAACCTCTGATGACCTCCTTTGAGCTGTCGCAAAAGACGGTCAACCTTTCTCCCTATCCCCGTCCGCAGACGGTGGAGGGGGAGGAATGCGAAGAACTGACGGATGCACTCCTCAAATGGCTGCTGCGCGAGCGGGGCATGATTGCCGCGTTCAGCGCGACGGCGGAAAAAAAGCGCGCCCTCATTCGTGCGGCAATGAACGAGCGTCCCGCGCACCCCGTGCCCTCGGACGTCCTCGCTATGCAGGACAGGCTGTTCTGGACGGAGAGCATCGAGCGCGGCATCGTGGAGGAAACAGATCTCTCCTTCGGCGAGAACGGCATCGGATTGTGGCAGGGGGACATCACCCGCCTTGCAGTGGACGGCATCGTCAACGCCGCCAACAGCGGGCTTCTGGGGTGCTTTCTGCCCGGGCACAACTGCATCGACAACGTCATTCACTCGGCGGCGGGCATGCAGCTGCGCGACGACTGCGCCAAGCTCATCGCGGCGCAGGGCAGGCAGGAGGAGTGCGGCGACTGCAAGATCACGCGCGCCTATAATCTTCCCTCCCGCTATGTGCTGCACACCGTCGGGCCCATGATCCGCCGCGAGGTCACCGAGCGCGACCGAGGGCTGCTGCGCGCGTGCTACCGCGCCTGCCTGGATACGGCTGCGGAAGCGGGGCTGAAGAGCATTGCCTTTTGCTGCATTTCGACGGGCGTGTTCAGCTTCCCGCGCGCGGAGGCGGCGGAGCTTGCCGCGGGCGCCGTCCTGCAATGGAAGATGCGCAACAGGGACGTGCCCATCAAGGTGCTCTTCAATACCTTCCTGGATGCCGACACCGGCATCTACAAGAGCATTCTGTCTATGGCGTGAACTTGGCGCCGCCCGCAAAAATTTTGCGGGCGGCGCACATTTTTTCGTCGTGCATCTTGAAATTGCCGCGGGAATATTGTATAATGGGGGCAGAAATTTCAGGAGGAGACTATGAATCATCTGTTGGCTATTTCGACCGGCGCGATCGTCGGCATCGTCATCGCTGTCGTCGTTGTCGTGCTGATCATCGCTGTCGTCGCGTGGTATATTTCCACCTACAACAAACTGCAAAATCTCAAAAACCTCGTGGAAGAGGGCTGGGCAACCATCGACGTGCAGCTCAAAAAGCGCTATGACCTCATTCCCAACCTGGTGGAGACGGTCAAGGGCTATGCAAAGCACGAGAGCGGGACGCTGGAGGCGGTCATCGCGGCGCGCAATGCGGCAATGACGGCGACGGGCGACGCCAAGATGGCGGCGGAAAATGCGCTCACCGGCACGCTCAAATCGCTGTTTGCGCTGCAGGAGGCGTATCCCGAGCTCAAGGCGAACTCAAATTTCATGGACTTGCAGCGTCAGCTGACCTCTATTGAAAACGAGCTTGCGTCCGCCCGCCGCTACTATAACGGCACGGTCAAGACCATCAACGTCGCCATCGATACCTTTCCGTCCAACCTCGTCGCAAAGCGCATGAAGCTGGAAAAGCGTACCTATTTTGAACTCGATTCCGCGGAGGAGCGCAAGGCGCCCGCCGTCAAGTTCTGATCGAAGGGAGAGCAATATGAAACTGAGAAAGCGGACGGGAGCGCTTGCCCTCGTTTCCCTCATTTTGCTTGCGGTCTGCATCTGGGCGGGGGTTACCTCGCCCATTTTTTCGCGTACTGCGGCATCTGCTGCGGGCGCGTATGACTTCACCGTCGAGCAGTATACCGTTGAGATGAATGTGCACACAGACCGCACCGTCTCCGTGCGCGAGGAGATCCGCGTCTCTTTCTCCGGATACGATTCGCACGGCATCATCCGCGACTTTGCAACGGACGGCGGCGTCACCTACTCGGATATCACCGCGGAATGTGATCACGCCGATTTCTCGCCCTATTTTGAGACTGAGGACGGGTTTCTCTCCTTCTATCTGCGCGGAGACGGCGTTGTGACGGGGCAGGAGCGCACCTATACGCTGCACTATACGCTCACCGTGCCGGCGCTCGCGGAGGAGGGGTATCTGCCGCTTGACGTCATCGGCTACGGCTGGCAGACGGCGCTGAACAACGTGAGCGCGCTCGTCACGCTGCCCGCGCATGCGGACTATCAGATCTATGCGGGCGGTTACGGCGCCTCCTTCCCGTCCGATTCGGGGTCAGGAAGCACGATTTCTTTTGCGGTGGACAGACTTCTTCCGGGACAGGGCGTCACGGTCGATCTCTCCTTTGAAGCGGGCGTCCTGACGACAGCGTTTGACTTCGATCTGCTCATCATGATCCTTGTGAGCGTCGTCTTGGTCGCGGTCTGCTTTGTCCTGAAAAAGGTGCTCTGCCGTCAGCCGCAGCTGGTGCTGACGGTCAATCTCACCGCGCCCGAGGAGATGGACCCGCTGCGCATGGGGCGGCTCATCGACAACTCCATCGACTCGGAGGACGTCGGCGCGCTCGTCTTTTGGGCGGCGGGCGAAGAGTATCTCACCATCGATCTTACAGAGGATGCGGACGATCCCACGCTCATCCGCACGCAAAAGCCCGTTCCGCAGGACCTTCCTGCGCATCTTAAGACCTTCCTGGCCAATCTGTTCGCAAAGGGCGACGTCGTGCGCGTCTCCTCGCTGAAAGAGAGTTTCTATACGGCGGTCGAGGTCATGAAGACGCAGGTCAAGGCGGCGGACGGCTCCTTTTACGACAAGAAGGGGACGACCTCCGCGGTGGTCTGCGTCCTGGCAGCTGTCTTGCTGGGATTGGGGGCGCTTCTCCTGTCCTATGCCCGTATCCCCGTGTTCCTGATTACTCCCGTATTGCCCATGGCGGCGGCTTTTGTTGCGTCCTTTGTCGTCTCGCGCCTGATGACCTACCGCCGCCATAAGATCGGGAAATCGGCGCGCTTTTTCGGCATGCTCGGCGGGCTGGTGCTCGGCTGTATCCTGGCGCTTATCGGCTTTCTGATGACCAGCCCCGCGCTCTCGCACTGGGTGTTCGTCGCCGTCGGGTTCGGCTGCGCCTGCCTCGGTTGCATCGCGGGCGCGAGCGTCGTGCGCAACATGAAATACAACGAAAAGCTCGGGCACATTCTCGGGTTCAAGCAGTTTATCACGGTCACGGAAAAGGACAGGATCGCCTTCATGCTCAAGGACGATCCCGAGCTCTTTTACCGCATTCTGCCCTATGCGCAGGTGCTCGGCGTCACGGACGAGTGGACGGATAAGTTCGAGGGGCTGGATGTCCCTGCGCCGCACTATGTCAGGGGAAATTTTGCGGGCGATCTGTTTACCGTCATGGTCTGGTCGAGTCTGTTCCGCTCGCTCAATGCGAGCATGAGCCGAACGTTTGTCTCCCGTCCCTCGCGCTCGGGCGGCGGCGGAAGGTTCGGCGGAGGCTTTGGCGGCGGCTTCGGGGGCGGCGGCTTCGGCGGAGGCGGCGGCAGGGGGTGCTGAAAAACGCGTCCGATCGCTGCAACGACATGGAGAAAATGTTTGCGGCGCGCCCGTACGGGCGCGCCGCTTGATAAAAGGGAGGAAACATGAAATATCTCATTGCGCTTGACGCCGGGACGACCAGCGTGCGTGCCTTTGTCTATGACTTAAGCGAGAAAAAGTTTGTCTTTCGCGCGCAGCAGGAGGTGGGGCAGAACTTTCCGCATCCCGGCTGGGTGGAGCAGGACGCCAACGAGATCTACTTCAAGGCGGCGTATGTCCTCAACGCCTGCGCGCGCTTTGCGGGAGACGAGCTCGCGGGCGTCGGCGTCACCAACCAGCGCGAGACGGTCGTCCTGTGGGACGGCGTCTCGGGCGATCCGGTGTGTCCCGCCATCGGCTGGCAGTGCCGTCGTACGGCGCCGTGGTGCGAGGCGCTGGACAAGGAGACGGTGGAACTCATCCACGCGCATACGGGGCTGGTGCCCGATGCCTACTTCTCGGCGAGCAAGATCCGCTGGGCGATCGATCATGTCCCCGCGGTGCAAGCATCGCTCAAAGCGGGCAGGCTGCGTGTAGGAACGGTGGACAGCTACCTCATCTGGAAGCTGACGCAGGGCAAGTCCTTTGTCACAGACGTGACCAATGCCTCCCGCACAATGCTCTACAATATCCGCGGCCTTTCCTGGGACGCGGCGCTGCTCGACCGTTTTGAGATCCCTGCCGGGATCCTGCCCGAGGTGCGCGCGAGCGATGCGCGCATGGGGGAGGTGACGCTCGGGCACCGCACTGTCCCGCTCGCGGGATTGGCGGGCGATCAGCAGGCGGCGCTCGTCGGACAGGCGTGCTTTGCTTCGGGAACGGGCAAGATCACCTACGGCACGGGACTGTTTCTGCTGTTCAACACGGGCGCGCAGTGCGTCTCCTCGCGCGGGCTGCTCTCGACCATCGGCTATTCCGTGGGCGGCAGGACGGTGTATGCGCTCGAGGGCAGCATGTTCCATGCGGGCAGCGGCGTGCAGTGGCTGCGCGACGGGCTGGGTATGATCTCCACGGCGGCGGAGAGCGAGCTTCTGGCGACGAGCGTCCCTTCGACGGACGGCGTCTATTTTGTCCCCGCATTCACGGGGCTGGGCGCGCCCTATTGGGCGCCCGAGGCGCGTGCATTGCTCACGGGCGTCACGCGCGGGACGACCAAGGCGCATATCGTGCGCGCGGTGCTCGAGAGCATCGCCTACGGTGCGCGCGATCTCACCGACTGCATGCAGCACGACAGCGGGCTCACCCTTTCGGGTGTGCGCTGTGACGGCGGCGCGTCGGCGAACGACTTTCTGATGCAGTTCCAGGCGGACGTTCTGGGCGTTGCGGTCGACCGTCCAGCCGAGCGGGAGAGCACGGCGCTGGGTGCGGCGATGCTGTGCGCGCTCTCGCTGGGGCTGACGGATGAACAGGAACTGCCCTCGTTCCGTGCGGCGGGGCAGGTGTTTGCCCCCGATCCCGCGCGCCGCGGACTGTGCGAGCAGGGGTATGCGGGCTATCGCGACGCCGTGCGCCGCGCATTGCTCAAATAAAGCTTAATTTGCAGGACACCCGCTCTGCCGAAAGAAAATTGCGGAAAAAGTGCGCCGCGCCCGTTCTAAACGGGCGCGGCGCTTCATTGTATAGCAGGTATGAAGATCTATCTTGTCAAGCGTTCCTTCTTTACCTTCCGCGGCCAAAAGAGCTATGATATGGACCTCGCGGGCAAGTCCTGTCTTGTCAGAATGCAGGAAAACCTCGGCGCGGAGGTCGTTGACGTGCCGCCTGCGGGGGAAAAGCTCGTCCTGTATCCCGCCTATCCCTTTCTCACGGCGGAAGAGGTCACGGCGTTCCTCTCCGCGCACACCGCGAGCGCACGCTTTCGCGGCGGCTTTTTAGAGCGCGGCACGCCCTTTCATGAAGAGGATTGCCTTTCCGAGGGTCTGTTTTCCCTCGCCGACTATCCCGCCATGCAGACGAGGGCGCTCAAAGAGAGCGGCGCGCTGCACGCAAGGCAGGGCGCGCTCGTCGAGGAGGGCGCGCGGGTGGATGCCACCGTGCGGCTCGGGCGCGGCGTCATCGTGCGGCGGGGCGCGTGCATTACGGGCGGGAGCGTTGTCGGCGAGGACGCCGTCATCGCGGGCGATTGCATCATCGAGGACAGTGTCATCGGCGCGGGGACGCAGGTCACGTCCAGCCGCCTGATGGTCTCAATAGTGGGCAAGCGCTGCACGATCGGACCGTATGCGACGCTGCGCCCCATGAGCGTGGTCGGCGACGACGTGCGCATCGGCAGCTTTGTCGAGTGCAAGAACGCGCGCATCGGCGACGGCACCAAGATCGCGCACCTCGCCTATGTCGGGGACGCGGAGCTTGGCGCGCGCGTCAACGTCGGGTGCGGCGTCGTATTCGTCAATTTTGACGGCAGGCGCAAGTCTAAGAGCTATGTGGGCGACGGCGCGTTTCTGGGGAGCAACTGCAATCTTGTGGCGCCCGTTAAAGTGGGCGCCGGCAGCTTTGTCGCGGCGGGGACGACGCTCACGCGCGATCTGGCGGACGGGGACTTCTGCATCGGGCGCAGCCGCGAGAGTATCAAGCGCCGCGGCGCGGAAAAATATCTGACCTGAACGGCGAGGGCTGGCACGCAGGAAAGAAGTTGCCTCAGCTCTGTCCGGCTGCACCAAATTTCCCTGCTCCGCATACGATGGCAATGCGCCGCGGCGCGGGGAGGTGCTATGAAGTATTTCGGGACGGACGGATTTCGCGGTCAGGCAAACGGGTCGCTCACCGCCATTCACGCCTTTCGGGTTGGCAGGTTTTTAGGGCGCTATTATTCGCGGGGGAAGCGGGCGCGCATCGTCGTGGGCAAGGATACCCGCCTGTCCTCCTATACCTTTGAGTATGCCTTTGCAGCGGGTGCAACGGCGTCGGGTGCGGACGTCTATCTCTTGCACGTTACCACGACGCCTTCGGTTGCCTACGTCGTGCGCACGGAGAACATGGACTGCGGCGTGATGATTTCCGCCAGCCACAATCTGTTTGCAGACAACGGCATCAAGCTGTTCGGTGGCGACGGCGAAAAGCTGAGCGAGGACGTTCTGCAGCAGGTCGAGGATTATTTGGACGGCGGCACGCTTCCGCTCGCGACGGGCGCGGACATCGGGCGGACGGTGGACTATGTCGCGGGCAGGAACCGCTATCTTGCCTATCTTTTATCCCTTCCCAAGACTTCCCTGCGAGGACTGCGCGTGGGGCTGGACTGCGCCAACGGCAGCGCGTGGGCGCTCGCCAAGACGGTGTTCGACGCCCTCGGCGCGCAGGTCTACCTCATCGGCGCGTCGCCCGACGGCACCAATATTAACGCGGGGTGCGGCTCCACCAAGCCCGCCGCGCTCGCGGAGCTCGTGCGGCTGCACTCCCTCGACGTCGGGTTTGCCTTTGATGGCGATGCCGACCGCTGCATCTGCGTCGACGAAATGGGCGGCATTGTGGACGGCGACGGCATTCTCTATGTCTGTGCAAGGCACATGAAGGAGCGCGGCGAGCTGGGCGAGGGAGGCGTTGTCACCACAATCGTCTCCAACCTCGCGCTTGCCCGCGCCCTGGAGCGATCGGGTATCGTCGTGACGCATGTGCAGGTGGGCGACAAGTATGTCGCTGAGGAGATGGCGGCGCGCGGGGCAATCCTGGGCGGTGAGCCTTCGGGGCATATCGTGTTCCGCAAGTATGCGGGGACGGGCGACGGTATCCTCACGGCGATCATGATCTCGGAGATCATGTTGGAGCGCAAGAGTCCCTTGTCCTGCCTGCTGCGCGGCTACAAGCCGTACCCGCAGAGAAGAAGCGATGTCCCCTGCAAGAACGCCGCGCAGACATTGCAACAGGAGGGCGTCAGGCGCGCTGTCGAACGGGCGGAGCGGCTCTCGGGCGGGCGGGTCGTCGTGCGCCCGTCGGGGACGGAACCCGTGCTGCGCATCCTGGCAGAGTGCGAGGATGAGAGCGCGGCAAGCGACGCCGTCGGCATCATCGAGCGCGCCGTCGTCTCCGCAGAGGAGGCGCTCTGATGTGCGGCATCGTCGGCTATATCGGCAGACGGCGCGCCGCGCCCATCCTCATCGACGGGCTGAAAAAACTGGAGTACCGCGGCTACGACTCGGCTGGAATTGCCGTCCTTTCCGGGGGGAAGATGGCGATCGTAAAGCGCCGCGGCAGGGTCGCGGCGCTTGAAAAAGCGTTAGAGCTTCCCGGGACGATCGGGATCGGGCACACGCGCTGGGCGACCCACGGCGCGCCGAGCGAGCGAAATGCCCACCCGCATTGCTACGGAAAGATCGCTGTCGTGCACAACGGCATCATCGAAAATGCGGCAGGGCTGCGTGCGGCGTGTGAGGCGCGCGGAGAGCTGTTTGTCTCCGAAACGGACAGCGAAGTCGCAGCGCACATGATTGCTCATTATTTTGAAAAAGAGGGCGACTTGCTGCGAGCGGTGCATCTTGCGGCGGGGGAGCTTGTCGGCTCCTTTGCACTTGCCGTGCTCGCCGAGGGGGAAGAGGAGATCGTCTGTGCGCGCAGGGCAAGCCCGCTGATCGTAGCTATGGGGGAGGGAGAGGGGTTTGTCGCAAGCGATATTCCTGCGCTTGCGGCAAAGGGGCGGCGCGCCTATGTACTCGAGGACGGCGAATTTGCCAAATTGACGCGGGAAACTGTGCAGATTTTTGGTGCAGATTTGGCGCTCAGATCGCGTGAGCCGTTCATTTTGGAGGAAGCGGAGCTCGCGCCTGAAAAGGGAATCTTTGCTCACTTCATGCGCAAGGAGATCGAAGAAGTCCCCGATGCCATTCAAAACTCGCTGTTTTTGCCGGAAAGAGTGCAAAATACGGGCATTTACGAAGTATTATGTCAGACATATTACTTCGATATTGTCGCCTGCGGAACGGCATATCACAGCGGATTGTGTTTTGCCTATGCCGCAGAGCGGCTCCTGCGCGTGCCGACGCGCGTGCATATTGCCAGTGAATACCGCTATGCGGATCCCATCGTCCCGCGCGGCACGCTGACCATCGCCGTGAGCCAGAGCGGAGAGACGGCAGATACGCTTGCGGCGGCGCGGCTTGCGCAGGAGCGCGGCTCCAAGGTGCTTGCAATCACCAATGTGGCGCACGCTTCCCTGTCACGCCTCGCGGATTTTACCATCTTCACGGGCGCGGGCAGGGAGGTTGCCGTCGCCGCGACCAAGAGCTTCCACGCCCAACTCGCATCGCTCTATTCTCTGCTTGTTGTCCTTGCGAGATGCAGATATACTTCCGTTCCGCCGCTTGTGCAATTTTCCGATCTTGCACGCGAAGTAATTCAAAAAAGTGAGTGCGTCGCAGGCTGGACACCTTACTTTCTCGGCTCCAGGAGTGTGTTCTTTTTGGGGCGCGGGGTCGATCGGTGCGCCGCGATGGAAGGCAGCCTCAAGCTCAAGGAGATCACCTATCTCCCGAGCGAGGGCTATGCGGCGGGGGAGTTGAAGCACGGCACGCTCGCTTTGGTCGACGGTAGGACGCCCGTCGTTGCGATTATCACCGATGCGCAGCTCGCCGACAAGACGATGAACGCCGTGCACGAGGTCTACGCCCGCGGGGCGAATGTATTTCTTATCTCCTGCTTTCCCGAACTTTGTTCGCAGCGGGAGGTGACGGCGTCCGTGTGCATCCCTGCGTGTCCACCCGCGTTCTCGCCCATGCTCTCGGTGATTCCGCTGCAGATGCTCGCCTATCATGTCTCGCTTGCAGTCGGCAATGATCCCGATAAGCCGCGCAACCTTGCCAAGAGCGTGACGGTCGAATAGCAGCGAGAAGTGCGCGCGGTATGAAATGGGGCGGCATAAGCAGGGGGGGGAATCCGGGACGATCGCGCCCGCAAAAAAGAGGCTGCCGTCGGCAAGCCTCTTTACATTTTTTATATGTTTCTTTAATCGCAGCTCTCGATGAGGACGCAGTCGTACAGAGTGGGATCGAATGCCTTGTCGCTCGGGTAGGAGTACTGTTCGCTCAGGACAAACTCTTTCGGCAGCCGGGAGGGCGCGCTGCCCGTAAATTCTCTGAAGATGCGGTTGAAGCTGCGGATGGTCGTAAAGCCGCATTGCTCCGAGATCTCCGTCATTGTCAGATTTTTGCCTGAGTGGAGGAGCCTGATTGCATGATCGGTTCGCACATAATTTAAGTACTGCGAAAATGTGGTTCCCGTCATCGCCTTGAAATACCTTGAAAAATAGGCGTCGCTCATCCCCATGGAGGAGACGGCCTCCTCATAGGAGTACTCCGCGTACCGCTCCTGAATGTCCTCTAGCAGTTTTTTGAACGCCTCTTCCGTCCTGTCGCTCTCGATGCGGTGCACGAGCTGTTCGCCGCGGAACACCTCGATCATCATTTCCCGTACCGCGCAGTGCGCCTCCTCGCCGTAGAAGGGCTGACGGGCGCGCAGGATGTCGTAAAGCCGCCTATAGTATTGCAAGATCGGGTAGTGGTTGTACAGCTTGGGGCAGGAGAGCTGGTATTGCTCCAAAAAGGGGCGGACAATGTTGTAGTCAAAGAGGATCGCAATGAGCACGGTATCGGGCTCGCATGCGCGCTGGTAGTGCAGCTGTCCGCTGTCGGTGAACAGCGCGTCGCCCTCGCACAGGTGATGCTTCTTTTTTTCGCAGAACACGTCGATGGAGCCGTGCTCCACATAGATAAATTCGCAGTCATAGTGCCAGTGCAGAAGATTGTGCGAGTTGCGGTATTTTCCGACCCACACCTTCGCGCCTTCCGGATATTTCCAGATTTCCCGCTTTGCGATCATTGTTTTCCCCTCGTTTATTTCATCATAAACTGAAATGTTTCAAGTGTCAAGCGAAAAATGTCAATAATTGTCTATAACGCGACAATACGTTACTTGCGGAATATGTCGATTTTCGCTATAATATTTATCGGAAACAGGGAGAACGGCGTATCTGATTTTGAGGCCAAATTTTTTACCGACACCCTGTTTGAAACAGCTTATACATAATCCCCCTATAATTTGGCAACAAGGCGATAGTTTTTATCGCCTTATTGTCATATTTTTAGAGATCGTGCACGCTTGCAGCCGCTCATATGCTGCTGCGCGCGGCAAAGGGGTGCTGTTCTGAGAAGTATTGCAATATATGTCCGTCAGCCGTTGGCGCAGCGCGCCGACGGCTGAGACAATTTTATCGTTCAGTTGAGATAATCGACCTTTGTCACGTCGTTTTTGGGGATTTCGCGCGGCTCGGTCGGACTAAGGGCGTAGCCGACTGCGACGCTCGCAACGGGCGTAAATCCTGCGGGGATTTTGGCGAGCGACAGGAAGTCTGCGTCCTTGGCGGCGTCCGCAATGATGCCGCGCACATACAGGTTGGCAAGTCCTAAGTCGGTCGCGGCGAGCAGCATGTTTTCGATGAGGCAGGATGCATTGAGTGCGCCGATCTCGCCCTTCAAAGAGGTGGAGACGACGATCAGCACGGGCGCGCCGTGCAGGGGGTCCGCCTTTTCGTCGCCTGTCGCTTTGACGGCAAGCGTGCGAAGATAGTCGAGGATATATGGATTTTTGATGACGGTGAGATGCAGCGTTTCATAGCGGTGCATGCCCACGGGCGCGTACAGCGCCGCGTCGACAATGCTTTTGACTGCCCCGTCGGGGACGGGACGGGAATCGAAGCTGCGCGTCGAGACGCGCGTTTTCAGAACGTCTGTAAATTGCATAAATTTCCTCCGTAATCGATGGTTTTTTGAAACGTGAGAGGGGGAGAGTCGCTGTGTGTCAGCCGATCCTGCGCACAAAGGGGTGATAGTCGAGGATGCTTTCGATCTCCGCAAGCGCGTCGTCGGGGATGGTGTACCCGCTCGCCGCGACGTTCGCCTCCAGCTGGGAAGGCTTGCTCGCACCCGTGATGACCGAACTTACTTCCTTTCTGCGCAGGATCCACGCAAGCGCCAGCACGGAGAGGGGGATCCCCAGGCCCTCTGCGACCTTCAAAAGCCCTTCGACCTTGTCCAGATTGTCGTCCGTCAAGAGGTTGTTGATCTGTCTGTCTGCCTGCCAGGTTGCGCGTGAGCCTGCGGGCAGGGGCTGGCCCTTGCGGTACTTACCCGTCAGAAGTCCCTGCGCGAGCGGCGAGAAGGGCACGATTCCTACGCCGTTCTTTTCGCAGATGCCGATGATCTCGTCCTCGATATACTGATCCGCCATGTTGTACTGCGGCTGGATGACGGAGATGGGGCGCAGGTGGTTTTCGCGGACGACGGCGAGCGCCTCGGTGATCTGCACGGGCGACCATTCGGACACGCCGTAGTAGAGAATCTTGCCCGCCGCGACCATGTCGGAGAGCACCTGCATGGTCTCCTCGATGGGCGTAGTGGGGTCAAAGCGGTGGCAAAAGTACAGGTCGATATAGTCCAGTTTCATGTTTTTGAGCGTCTTATCGAGCTGTTCGATGATGTGTTTTCTGGAAAGTCCCCAGTCGTTGGCGCCCGGTCCCATCGGGAAGAATACCTTGGAGGACACGACGAATTCGTTTCTTGCGTGCTGGGCAAGCGCCTTGCCGAAGAAGCGCTCCGCCGCACCGCCCGAGTAGGCATCGGCGCAGTCAAAGAAGTTGACGCCCAGATCGAATGCGCGGTTGACGGTCTCCAGCGCCGTCTGCTCCGCCTGCGTGCCTGCGAGGTCGGTGACCCAGCTGCCGAGTGCGACTTCGCTGAGTTTGAGGCCCCATTTTCCGAGATTTCTGTACTTCATGATCATCCTCCTGAATGCGGTCAAATTATTTCATCATGATTATATCGGAAACGCGCGGAAATTGCAACCCCCGCGGCGGATTTTTTGGCGGAAATTCCCTGAACGCTTGTCAATCGTCTGTAAATGTGGTATAATTACTGCAATGACAACGATCACTTCGCCCATTCCCCCGGAGCGGGCAAAACAGATGAATCCCGTCGTCCTCGCTTTTGTCGGGGACGCGGTCTATACGTTATGCGTGCGCGAGGCGCTCGCGCTCGAAAGCTGGGAAAAGACGGGTGCGCTCAACAAGCGCGCGTCCGAGAAGGTCTCCGCGCACGGACAGAGCGAGAGTCTTGCGCGCATCCTGCCCATGCTCACCGAGGAGGAAGCGGACATCTTCCGCCGCGGCAGGAACGCCAAAAAGCCCACCAAGAGCAAGAATGCGACGGTGGGCGAATATGTGCGCTCGACAGGCTTTGAAGCGCTCATCGGGTACCTGTACCTGACGGGGCAGACGGAGCGGATGGGACAGTTATTTTTCGGAGAAAATGTATGAAGACGGAAGGCAGAAACGCCGTTCTCGAACTGTTGAAGACGGATAAGACGGTGGAAAAGATCCTCATGGAGAAGGGCGCGCAGGGAACGCTGGGCAAGATCTTTGCGGAGGCGCGCAAAAAGAATATCCGCGTGCAGTTCGTCGACCGTGCGGCGCTCGATCGGGAGAGCGAGAGCGGGCGGCATCAGGGCGTCATCGCCTTCACGACGGCGTATGAGTACTTTGATTTGGAGGACTTGATCGCGCCTTCGGAGCAGAAGGACAGTCTCATCGTCCTGTGCGACGGCGTCGAGGACGTGCATAATCTGGGCAGCATCCTGCGCGTTGCGGAGTGCGCGGGGGCAGACGGCGTCGTCATTCCCTCCGTCAAGGGCGCGTCCGTCACCGAGGCGGTCATCCGCATCTCGGCGGGTGCGGCGGAGCACATCAAGGTCGCAAAAGTCGTGTCCCTCAACCGCGCCGTCGAACAGTTGCAGGAAGCCAGCTACTGGGTGTACGCCCTGGAGGCGGGCGGCGAGAGCATCTATCAGAAGGACCTTACGGGCAAGGTCGCGCTCATCGTCGGCGGCGAGGACAGCGGCGTCAAGCGCCTCACGCGCGAGAAGTGCGACGGCGTGCTCTCCATTCCGCTGTTCGGCAAGGTCAATTCCCTCAACGCCTCCGTGGCGCTGGGGATCGCGGTGTACGAGGTGGTGCGTGCAAGACTTCAGGGAGAGTGACGAGGCGCTCGTCGCCCGTGCGCAAGCGGGGGAGGACGGCGCGGCGGAGGAGCTCCTCAACCGCTACAAGAACGCCGTGCGTGCCCGCGCCCGCAAGTTCTTTCTGGAGGGCGGTGAGACGGAGGATCTTGTCCAGGAGGGGATGATCGGGCTGTATACCGCCATCCGCGCCTATTCGCCCGCGCACGGCAAAAGCTTCAAGAACTTTGCCTACCTGTGCGTGACGCGCCGCATCTATGACGCGCTGCGCGCCGCCAATAAATTAAAGGGCAAAGAGGATCTCGATCCCGACTCGCTGGAAGCGGGCGGCACGCCCGAGGAGTCGCTTCTGGCGGGCGAATCGCGCGCCGAGCTGCAGCTCAAGCTCATGCGCGAGCTGTCCGATTTTGAGTTCCGCGTCGTCACGCTCTGGCTGGAGGGCATGAGTTATGCCGCCATTGCCGAGATGACGGGCAAGCAATTAAAGAGTATCGACAACGCCTTGGCGCGCTCCAAAAAGAAGCTGCAGCGGGCGTTTCTCAATTAGGGAGGCACTATGGCACACCTTGCGCTCTATCGCAAGTTCCGCCCCGCGACGTTTGATGCGATCGTGCGGCAGGAACACGTCGTGCGCGTCCTCGTCAACCAGATCGAGCGGGGCGAGGTCGGGCACGCATACCTCTTCACGGGGCCGCGCGGGACGGGAAAGACGAGCGTCGCGCGCATTTTTGCGCGCGCGATCAACTGTGAGCACCCCGTAAACGGCTCGCCCTGCGGTAAGTGCGCGACGTGTCTTGCGCTCGCGGACGGGTCGCTGGATATCGTGGAGATCGACGCGGCGTCCAACAATGGCGTCAATGAGATGCGCGATCTGCGGGAAAAGGTGCAGTATCCGCCCGTCTCATGCAGGTATAAGGTGTATATCATCGACGAGGTGCACATGCTCACGGACAGCGCCTTCAATGCGCTCCTCAAGACGCTTGAGGAGCCGCCCGCACACGCCGTGTTCATTCTTGCGACGACCGAGCCGCACAAGATCCCCGCGACCATCCTCTCGCGCTGTATGCGCCTTGATTTCAAACTCATTCTCGAAGAGGATCTCGAAAAGCACCTCGCGGGCATTTTGGATGAAATGGGGCGCGCGTACGAGCCTGAGGCGGTCGCGGCAATCGCTCGTGCGGGCGCGGGCAGCGATCGCGATATGCTCTCCATCGCCGAAATGTGTCTTGCGTACGGGGACAAACTCACCTACGCGGGCGTGACCAGCGTTTTAGGTTCGGCAGATTTTGCGACCAACGCGGCGATTGTTTCCGCGATGCTCTCCGCCGACCTCGGCGGCACGCTGGCGGCGGCAGAGCGCGTGCTCGGCGAGGGCAAGGGCGTGGGCGTCGTCCTGCGCGATCTGCTGGAACTGCTCAACCGCGTCGCCGTCGCCAAATCCTGCTCCAATGCCGAAAAGCTGCTCTCCCTTCCCAAGGAGATGTTCTCTGAAATCAAGCGCATTGCAGACGGGGCGGACGGCGCCGCCATCCTGCGCGCGACGGACATTCTCGTCGGCGTGGAGACGGAGCTGCGCTTTGCTTCCTCACCGCGCATTTCACTGGAGACGGCGCTGCTGCGCATTGCGATGCCCCGCGAGGACCGCGACACGGACGCGCTGCTCGCGCGCATTGCAACGCTGGAGCGGCAAGTCGCCGCGCTTTCGTCGGGTGCGCCCCGTGCGGCTGCGGAAAAACCCATCCCTTCGGCGGCGTCTGCGTCCCGCGTGGAGCAGGAGCCTGCTCCCATAGCAGCCGATCTGCCACCCGTGCGTGAGCCTGTAACGCAGAAAAGCGTACCCGTCTTTGACGAACTTCCGCCTCCGCCCGAGCCGGATTGGAGTGCATCGTGGGAGCCGCCCTTCGCGCCCGAGCCGGATGTTGCGCCAAAGCGTACGCCAAAGGCTGCGTCTGAGATGCCTGCACAGGGCAGGGCGGCGGATGATCCCTTTCCAAAGTCTGATGAAGCGCCCGTCGCTGCGCCGTCAGGCGTCGCGGTGGGCGGGGACGACTCGCCCGAGGTCGTGTTCGGCAAGTTCCTGCGCAGGCTTCGCAAGCTTCCCAAGAGCGGCGTCGTGTACACGCTCTGCCGTGATCTTGCGGCGAGCCGGGAGGGCGATACCCTCGTCCTGACGACGGACGTTAAAACGGTCGCGGATACCCTGAACGGCGAGCGGCACGCGCCCATCATGCGCGAGGTGTTTGCGGAGATGGGCATAGAAAAGTTTGAAGTGCGCTACGCTTCGGAGGAGCGCCGCGACGAAAAGGCGGGGCTGGAGCAGCTCAAGAAGGATTTTTCGGATTACCCGATCGATATCAAGTAACAATTCGGAGGAAATATGGCAAAGTTCAACGGCGGAATGGGGGGCGCGAACATGCAGAACCTCATGAAACAGGCGCAGAAGATGCAGGAAGAGATGCAGGCGACGGAAAAGCTGCTCGATGAGTGGGAGATCGTCGGCACTGCCGGCGGCGAGGCGGTCGTCGTCTATATGAACGCGAAGAAGATCATCGACGGCATCGAGATCGACAAGTCGGTCATCGATCCCGAGGACGAGGAGATGCTCGAGGACCTCATCATGGCGGCAATCCTCGATGGCTACAAGAAGGCGGATGCCGTCTACGAGGAGAAGATGGGCAAGTTCGGCAACATGGGCGGCATGGGAGGCTTGCTGTAAGTGGAAGTCTTTATCGAGCCCATCGGTCGGCTCATGAACGAGTTTTCCAAGCTCCCGGGCGTCGGGAAAAAGACGGCGCAGCGCTATGCCTACCGCGTCATCAACATGTCGGAAGCGGAAGCGCGCGCCTTTGCGGACGCCATCGTGGACGTCAAGCGCAAAGTCCGCTTCTGCAAGATCTGCGGCAACTTCACCGAGAACGAGGTGTGCGACGTCTGTTTGAGTCGCGATAAATCGACGATCTGTGTCGTCAAGGAACCCAAGGACGTCGTCGCGCTGGAAAAATTGCACGAATACAAGGGCGTGTACCACGTTCTGCACGGCGTCATCGACCCGATGAACGGCGTCTCGCCCAACGATATCCGCATCAAGGAACTGCTTGCGCGCGTCGCGGAGGGCGGCGTCAGGGAGGTCATCATGGCGACCAATCCTGACGTCGAGGGCGAGGCGACGGCAATGTACATCGCAAAGCTGTTAAAGCCGCTCGGCGTCGTGGTCACGCGCATCTCGCGCGGCGTGCCCGTCGGCTCGGAACTGGAGTACGCGGACGAGGCGACGCTGGCGCGCGCGCTGTCCGAACGAAAACAGATCTGAAACAATTTTTGCGATGCAATCATTCAATAAAATGAATTAAAAGGAAGGAAATCATGAAAATTTCCGTACTCGGATGCGGGCGCTGGGGGTCGTTCATCGCGTGGTATCTCTCCCGTCAGGGGAACGAGGTCACAAGCTGGGGGCCCGAGGGCGACCCTTCCTATGAGGTTCTGAGAACGACGGGCAGGAACGACTATGTGACGCTCGACGAGCGTATCAAGCTGACGTGCGACTTGGAGCGCGCCGTGAAGACGGCGGAGCTCATCGTCATCTCCATCAGTTCGCAGGGGCTGCGCGGGTTCATGCAGCGCATTATTCAGTATCCCGTTTCGGACAAGGTCTTCGTTCTGTGCATGAAGGGCATCGAGACGGGGACGGGCAAGCGCCTCTCGGAGATCTTAGTCGAGAGCGGCATTTCGCCCGAAAGGATCGCCGTCTGGGTGGGGCCCGGGCATATTCAGAGCTTTATACAGGGCATCCCCAACTGTATGGTCATAGACTCCGTCAATGAGGAGCTGAAAATTTCCCTCGTCGACCGCTTCAAGAGCGATCTCATCCGCTTTTATTACGGCAACGATTTGCTTGGGACGGAGATCGGCGCGGCGGCAAAGAACGTCATGGGGATCGCTGCGGGCGTGCTGGACGTCATCTGCGTGCCCCTGAAAGGGCCGCTGATGTCGCGCGGCGCGCGGGAAGTCGCCCGCCTCATCAAGGCGATGGGGGGCAACGAGCTCTCCGCCTACGGACTTGCGCACCTGGGCGATTATGAAACGACGCTCTTTTCCAGGTACTCGCACAACCGCATGTACGGTGAGATGCTGGCAAAGGGGCAGCGCTTTGAAAAACTTGCAGAGGGCGTGGCGACGTCGCAGGCGATGAAGCTTCTGGGTGAAAAGTATGGCGTCGATCTGCCCATCACGCAGGCGGTGTACAGCGTCTGCTATGGGGAAGGGGACGATGAGCGCCGCTGCAGGGAGGCGATCGGCGCCCTGTTTGCACGCAGCACCAAGCCGGAAATGTACGAGTAAACGCATATTTTGCTCATTTACACAGTACTATGTCAGACATAATATTATTTTTGAGAGGTAAATGATGAACGAAGAATTGCACGAGAAGACCGAGCAGCCGGTTTCAGGCGCAGTTCATGCGGATGCCGACGCATCGCGAGTAGAGATAAAGCAACAGCCCGTACAGGAAAGTCCGTGCGTGAAAACCCGCGTCACGGTAGACGGGGCGCTGCAAAAGCGCATTTCCAAAAACGCGCGCATCATTTTGTTGTGCGCAATGATCTTAGGAATCGTCATGCTCATCGCGTATATCGCGCTGTATGTCGTCTTTGAGGAGGGAATCGTTGCCCTGGAGGACGATTCCTGGCTGGATTTGCTGCTGTGGGTAGGGGCAATCCTCTTTGCGTTCGGGCTGGTTTTTCTGATCACGAGCGGTCGAGTAAACAAGAAACAGCTCTCGATCGCCTTTGTCAATGAGTATGAGTTCTATCCCGAGGGTCTTATCATCAACGATTACCGTGCGGGCGAGCACGTCTCTACGGCGCGCCTCAGGTACTCCGATTTTGAGAAGATCAAGGAGAGCAGGGAATTTTTCCTCCTGTATCCCAATCGCGTCACGGTGTACCCCGTCGATAAGAAATTGCTTTCGGAGGAGGAATGCGCGCAGCTGCGCACTATTTTGCGACTTCCGCCGAAAAAGAAGAAATAGGACATATTCTCGTGAGACGCCCTGCGACAGCTTTTGCCGCAGGGCGTCATTTTACGCAGCATGTGTCTTTATATGGCATCGCGCGCCGCCCGGAACGGGCGGCGCGCGATACACAAAACGGAGAACAAAAAAATGAAAACCCCACATATCGGCGCTTTTATCATCTCTCCGGCACGATATACAGGGCTTTATGGTGGGGACGACAGAACTCGAATCTGTGACCTCTTGCATGTCAAGCAAGCGCTCTAACCAACTGAGCTACGCCCCCGTGAACAACGGTAATGATACTAAAAAAACACCGGCTTGTCAAGCATTCTGCGCGACATATTCAAGTTTTTTTTGCTGAATTTTCGGAATTTTTTGTTTTTTTATCAGAATAACGGAAGGAGGTGCAATTTTTTAGAAAGCCCTTGACGAAATTTTCGGCAAAGTATTGACGAAAAGCGGTTTTCGCGGTACAATGTGCTTGACCAAACGAGAAGGAGGATGGGATGAGTTTCAAATACGATGCAGTCGTCATCGGCGCCGGGAACGGCGGACTGACGGCGGCAGTGCGCCTTGCGCAGGGCGGAGCAAAGACGCTGCTTGTAGAAAAACACAATCTGCCCGGTGGGTTTGCAACGAGTTTCCGCCGCGGACGCTTTGAGTTCGAGGCGTCGCTGCACGAGCTCAATGATTTTGGCACGGCAGACAACGCGGGCGACGTGCGCCAGCTCTTTGATTCGCTCGGCGTAACGGATAAGATCGAATGGTTCTTTATTCCCGATGCCTACCGTGTCATCTGCAAATCGGAGGGGCTGGATGCGACCATGCCCTTTGGGGTAAAGGCATTTATCGATCGCATGGAGCAGTATGTCCCCGGCAGCAGAAAGTCTACGGAAAAGTTCTTTGCTCTCGCCGAGGAAGTGCGCCTCGCGCAGGCGTACAGCAATTCCGTCAACGGCAAGACGGACTCCAAGTATATGGTAAAGAACTACGGCAACTTCGTCCGTTGCGGCTCTTATTCGGTCAACGAAGTACTGCGAGCGCTGAGGATGCCGCAGAAGGCACAGGATATTTTAAGCGCTTACTGGTGCTATCTGGGCGCGCACCTCGAGGACATGAGCTTTGCGCACTATGCCTCCATGGTCAACCGCTACATCCTGCGCGGCGCGGTCAGCCCCAAATCCCGCTCGCATGAGATCTCGCTCGCAATGATCGAGCGTTTCCTCGAACTGGGCGGCGAGGTCCATATGAATACCGAGGCAGTCAGGATCCTCACGGGCAAGGACGGCGTAGAGGGCGTCATGCTTGCAGACGGGACGGCGATTGAGACCCGCCATGTCGTTGCCAACTGTTCGCCGCACCTCGTCTACGGCAAAATGATGGACGACGTCCCCGAGCGCATCATCCGTGCGACCAATGCGCGCAAGCTCTCGGGCAGGGGCTTTACGCTCTTTCTTGGGCTGGACGCCACGGCAGAGGAGATGGGTGTACAAAACCATAATTATTTCCTGTACGATACTTCGGACTCGGTGAGACAGTATCATCTGATGGAGACGATCGAGGATAACGATGTACAGGCGACCGTCTGTCTCAACCGCGCGCAGCCCGATTGCTCGCCCGAGGGGACGTGCATGATGTACTTTACAACGCTGTTCATGCAGCGCGAGGACGGTACGGACGCCTGGTCGGAAATCACGCCCGAGAACTATGTCAAAACAAAAAACAAAGTTGCAGACCGCATGATCGAGCGCTTCGAGCACGACACGGGCGCGCGCATCCGCGATCACATCGAAGAAATTGCGATTGCGACGCCCATGACCTATGCCCGTTACTGCGGACACCCGCAGGGGACGATCTATGGCTATGAGTCGCAGTATTGGGACGGGTTGATGCCCCGCTTGCAGATGATGAGCGAGGACTATGCAAACGGCGTGCGCGGGCTGCGCTTTGCGGGCGGCTATGCGATGCGTCTTTCGGGCTATTCGAGCGCCTATCATGCGGGCGACATCTCCGGCCGCCAGACATTGGGCGATCTCAAGAGGGAGGGCTGAGCCATGTTTGTATTCAAGAAACAGATTTTCGGATTCATGGATCTGCTGCGTTTCAAAAAGATGGTACCCAAGCGCCGTGAAGCGCTCGCCGAGGGCGCTGCGACGCCGCTTCCCAAGCGCTACCGCGTCAACGAGACGGCGGCGGTGCTGCATCCGGGCTATCAGAAAGCGACGCTGACGGAGGTGAAGGAAGTTGCGCCTGCGTTTAAGTCCTTTACCTTCGCACTGGAAAAGCCCATGTATTTCCGCGCCGGGCAGTATGTGACGCTCGGCTGCAAGGTGGGCGAAAGCGAAGTTGCCCGTCCGTATGCCGTCTCCTCTGCACCTAAGGCGGCGCTGCAAAAGTCGCTGACGTTGACTGTCAAAAAGGAGGGCTTTTTCAGCAGTTACCTGGTCGACGAAGCCAAGGCGGGGGACGTCTTTACGATCGGCGACCCCTCGGGCGAGTTTTACTATGAGCCGCTGCGTGATGCCGGGACGATTGTCGGCCTTGCAGGCGGGAGCGGCATCACGCCCTTCTATTCCCTCGCGCAGGCGATCGCGGACGGCACGGAGGACTGCAAACTGGTCCTGTTCTACGGCGCGCGGACGCAAAAAGACCTCGCATTCAAGGCGGAACTGGATGCGCTTGCGGGCGATAAGATCAAGGTGATTTACGTTTTAAGCGACGAGGAAAGAGAGGGCTACGAGCACGGCTTTCTTACGGCGGAGTTGATCAAAGCGCATGTTACGGGGGATTATACCGTCATGATCTGCGGGCCGGGCGCCATGAGCAGGCATCTTGACGGCGAACTGAAAAAGCTTGCGCTTCCCCGCCGCCGCATTCGCACGGAGGCCAACTGCACGGGCACGCGCGACGTCGAAGCCAGGACGTATACGCTCACCGTTCACATCGGATTTGAGACGTATTCCGTCCCCGCGGACAGCCGCGAGACCGTTCTCACCGCCCTCGAACGCGCCGGGCTGAAAGTCCCGTCCAAGTGCCGCGGCGGCGTTTGCGGGTTCTGCCACAGCCGGCTTGTCGCCGGCAAATATTCCATTGCCGGCGAGGATGCGCGCCGTCTTGCCGATGAGAAATTCGGCTATATCCACCCGTGCTGCAGCTATCCGGATTCCGATTTGGAACTTGTCGTGCCGCCGCAGGCGTGACGCATAGAAAACTGTCTTTTTGAAGGTATCATAGGGAAATATTTCAGGTTGGCGTTTGTTGCGCCCTGCCGCAGACTGCGGCAGGGCGCAAAATTTTTTCATGGGGAAATATTGCCAAGGTGCCGTTCTGCATTTGACAAGCGCGCTTCAAATGTGTATAATGCCCATGTTGTTGATTAATCAACCAAGGAGCAGTCACGGTGGACGACGTATTTGAGCTGTTTACGATGACCATTCTCAAAATGAGCAAGCTGGTGCAGAAGATCAAGTCACTTGAGATCCACAAATTCGATCTCAAGGCGGTGCACGTCATGTGCCTGTATCACCTGCGCATGCATCCGGACGGAATGACGGCGAGCGAACTGTGTCGTCAGACGCTGGATGACAAGGCGGCGATCTCCCGCGCGATCGCGCAGCTGCGTGAGAGGGGATATGTCCTCGGCGACGCGGGGCGTCACAATGCGGTCGTGACCCTGACGGAAAAGGGAGAGCGGCTTGCGCAGTACGTTACGGAGCGCGCGGCGCAGGCCGTCGCGGCGGGCAGCGCGGACCTCACCGACGAGCAACGCACCCTCTTTTATAAGACGCTTCTGGAGATTTGCGGCAACCTTGAACACTATTATCGCGATCTGCTTCGTAATCAGGCAGATCCGCAGGAGGACGTATGATCAAAATTTTGGTAGATTCCGCATCCGATCTGGAACAGCAGGATGCGAGCGAGCTTGGCGTTACGGTATTGCCTCTTCAGATCCGCTTCGGGAGCGAAGAGTATCTGGACGGCGTGTCGCTCACGCACAGAGAATTCTTTGAAAAACTCATTGAGACGGACGAATTGCCGCAGACCAGCCAGATCAACGAATACCGCTTTGACGAGGTGTTCGCCTCCCTCACGGCGGACGGGAGCGAGGTCGTTGCGATCACGCTTTCCTCCAAGCTTTCGGGTACACATGCAAGTGCGGTGAAGGCGGCAAAGAAGTATGCGGGCAAAGTCATCGTCGTGGACAGCCTCAACGCCTGCATCGGCGAACGCATCCTGTTGGAGTACGCTGTGCGCCTGGTGGGCGAAGGAAAGCTCACCGCCGCGCAGATCGCAGCGGAACTGGACGAAAAGAAGGGGAAGATTCAGCTGCTCGCCGTGCTGGATACCCTCAAGTACCTGCGCAAGGGCGGGCGCATTTCCTCCGTGACGGCGATCGCGGGAGAGATGCTCTCCATCAAGCCCGTCATCTCCGTCGTCAGGGGCGAAGTCAAGCTCGTCGGCAAGGCGATGGGCTCCAAAAAGGGTAACAACCTGCTCACGCAGCTCGTTCGTGACTGCGGCGGCATCGATTTTACGATGCCCTATGTCCTGGGCTATTCGGGGCTCTCCGATGCGTTCCTGCAAAAATATATCCGCGACAGCGAGTTGCTCTGGAAGGGTTACACCGATCACGTTCCCTATCATATGATCGGCAGCACCATCGGCACGCACGTTGGCCCCGGCGCGATTGCCGTCGCCTTCTTTGCAAAGTAAGATGAAAGTGGGCATCCCCAGGGCAATGCTCTGGTATAAAAACGAAAAATTCTGGACGACCTTCTTCACGGAGATCGGCGTGGAGTACATCGTCAGTCCCGAGACGGACAGGGCGATTTTGACGCGCGGCGAGATGCTCTCCATTGACGAGACCTGCCTGCCCGTCAAGCTGCTGTTGGGGCATGTGGACTGGCTCGTAGGAAAGTGCGATGTGATCTTCGTGCCGCGCATGGCGTTCCGGCACAAGCTGCAGATGTGCACACGCTTCATGGCGCAGACCGACCTTGTCGCCAACACTTTCCGCGAGCGCGATATCAGGCTCCTCTTTTACAGCGTTGGGGAGGCTAAGCCGGACGCCGAGCAGGAAGCCGTCTACAAGATGGCAAAGTACCTCAAGGTCAAGAAGTCGGTCTACAAAAGCGCCTACCAGACGGCAAAGCAGGCGCAGATGTTCTACGAGCGCTTCCGCACCGAGCGTCAGAAGGAGAAGATCGAGGCGACCGAAAAGCTGAAAATATTGCTCGTCGCGCACGCCTACTGCGTCGGGGACGCCTATATCGGCAAGCCCGTCATCGAGATGATCAAGGCGCTGGTCTGTGAGCCCGTGATCGCAGAGTACGGCGACGAGCGCGAGTGTATCCGTGCGTCCTATACGGTGTCGGAGAATATGCCGTGGGCGTATAACCGCCATTTGGTCGGCGCGGTCGCACTTTATAGAGAGCAGGTGGACGGCATCGTCATGCTCACCGCCTTCCCGTGCGGTACGGACAGCATGGTGAACGAGTATGTCATCCGCACCTTCAAGGATACGCCCATTATCACGCTCACCGTGGACGCGCAGGACGGCTCTGCGGGCATCGAGACCCGTCTTGAGAGCTTTGTCGATATCATCGCGCTCAGAAAGGAGAGCGAACATGACGCATAAGGAGATCGTGGCGTGCTTCCCGCACATGGCGAACTACGCCTACGCCTTCAAATATATCTGCGAACAGGGGTTTGAGGTAAAATATCTCATCCCGCCGCCCATCACACGGCGCACGCTGGAGTTGGGCAGCAGGACGAGTCCCGACTATGTCTGTTCGCCCTTCAAGTACTGCATGGGGTGCTATCTGGAGGCGCTGGAGCTGGGGGCAAACTGCCTCATGCAGATCTATGGCGGCTGCCGTCTCAACTACTACGGCGAGCTCAACGCGCGCATCCTGCGGGACATGGGCTATGAGTTCGAGTTCTTTGACATGGCGGCGGTCAACTGGCGCTCGCCCAAGGATATCTACGAGCACTTCAAGATCATCAACCCCGATCTGAGCATGGTAAAAATTGCCAAGGCGGTGCCCGTTACCTTCAAGATCATCGAGGTGCTGGACGAGTTCGAGGACTTCATCCGCCACAACGTCGGGTTTGAAGTCAACGACGGCGATTTTGACGCGACCTATCACGAGTTCTTAAACAAGCTGGAGAACATTGCAGACGGCAAGGAACTCAAAGAACTCTCACAGGAGTACCGCAAAAAACTGCACGACATCCCGCTCAACAAGCCCGCAAAGACCATCAAAGTGGGCATGGTCGGGGACTACTACACCGTGCAGGAGCCCTTCTCCAACTACTTCATGGAAAAGGAGCTCGCCAAGTTCGGTATGGAAGTGTACCGCCAGATGAACTTCACCAACTCCATTATCCACAATCAGGGCAGGAAGAAGGAGAAGATCGCCAAGCGGTACGCAAAGTATGCGCTGGGTGCGACGGCGAACTCCACCATCGGCGAGGCGATCACGTTTGCCAGGGAGGGGTGTGCGGGCATCATTCAGGTCAAGTCCTTCGGCTGTATGCCGGAGATCGACGCCATGCCCATTCTGCAGAACGTCAGCAGGGACTACGGCGTGCCCATCCTGCACTTCAGTTTTGACTCGCAGACGAGCGAGACGGGCGTGCGGACGCGGCTGGAGGCGTTTTACGACATGGTCGAAGCAAGAAACGGGAGAAAAGCATGACAAAAGGATATTTAGGTATCGATATCGGTTCGATCTCCACCAAGGGCGTGGTCATCGATCAGGACAACAATATTCTCGCCAAGGAGTACCTCTGGACGGAGGGCGACCCGATGGGCGCGGTCAAGCGCCTGTTGAAAGCGCTTGAAGCGCAGCTCAAAGAGCAGGATATGCAGATCGTCTCCGTCGGCACAACGGGCAGCGCAAGAAAGCTCATCGGCGTCATGACGGGCGCAAGCGTCGTCAAGAATGAGATCACGGCGCACGCCATCGGCACAACGACGGTGCATCCTGACGTCAGGACTATCTTTGAGATCGGCGGGCAGGATTCCAAGATCGTCATCATCGAAAACGGGTTCGTCACCGACTATGCGATGAACACGCTGTGCGCGGCGGGGACGGGCTCCTTTCTCTCCAGCCAGGCGCACCGCCTCGGCGTCTCGGTGGAGGACTTCGGCGAGATCGCGCTCACCTCCAAAAAACCCACCAATATCGCGGCGCGCTGCACGGTGTTTGCGGAAAGCGACCTCGTGCACAAGGCGCAGATCGGGCACAAGAAAGAGGACATCATCGCAGGGCTTTGCAAGGCGGTCGTTGCAAACTACCTGAACAATATCGGCAAGGGCAAGAAGATTATGCCGCCCATCGTCTTTCAGGGCGGCGTGAGCAAGAACGTCGGCGTCAAAAAGGCGTTCGAGGACGCCGTCGGACATGAAGTCATCGTGGACGAGAACGGGCACCTGATGGGCGCGTTCGGCGTCGCGGTGCTGGCAAGGCGCAGCGGCAAGGAGCGTCCCTTCTCCTTTGATACCGCCGATATCGAGTTCCGCACGCGCGGCTTTGAGTGCGGCAAGTGCGCAAACCACTGCGAGATCATCTGCGTTTACCGCGAAGACGAGCTCATCGACGCTTGGGGCAACAAATGCGAAAACGGCGCCGTCCGCACGGCGCGATGATCAAAAAAGGCCGCTACGGCGGTCCTTTTTTATGCAATATATTTGAGACAGGTCACTGAAAATCGGGCGGTAAATTTCCGCCGCGTCTTGAAATCGCGGCGCTGATATGGTACAATGAATGTATCAGGGAGGAATGTCATGTACGCATTACAGAGCCGATGGAAACTCGAAGGCAACAAACTGTACTATTACGGACTGCGCAACCGCGGCGTCATGTTCCGCAACACCGTAAAGCTCTCCCAAAAGCAGCGCGCGATCGTCACCGCGCTTCCAAAGGAGCTGACGGAAGAGGAAAAATCGGCGCTCGGCGGTCTGCTCGGGACGCAGGTCGTGCCGCAGTCGGAAGTGCGGAAAATTCCTAAAAAGCTGTCGGAGGCGCGCTTCTGCACCTCCTGCTGCGCTAACGACTTCATTCTCCCCGGGTTGGAATTTGACGACGCAGGGCGCTGTCCCATGTGTCAGACGGAGGAGGAGACAAAGGGGTTAAAGAGCGTTCTGCCCCTCATCGACGAGATCCCGCGCTCCAAAAAATCGCGCTTTGACGTCGCGCTCTTCTATACGGGCGGCAAGGATTCAACCTATTTGCTCTATTACCTCTCCAAGGTCAAAGGGCTGCGCGTCCTTGCGCTTACATGGGAGATCCCGTTCATCTCCGAGAGCGCCAGGGCGAGCATCGAGGGCGCAAAGCGGGCGTTTGATCGGGTGGAGTTCATCACCCGCTCCGTCAGCCGCGCCGACTTAAAGCGCGTCTATCACAAACTCTATGAACTGGCGGGCAATACCTGCGCCTGTCCGTCGCTCGCATACCTGCTCTTCTATCCCGAGCTGGTGGAAAACCGCGTCCCGTACTTTATGGCGGGCAACGAGCCGGTGCAGATGCTCGGGCTCTACTATAACCATATCGCTCCGAAGATCGCCTATTCCTTTGCCCATAATCGCCTGTTGACCGCGCTTTATAACGTCGGGCGGATTCTGACGCTGCATCCGCCTCTGCGACAGGGACAGATCCAGGCGCTCATGACCATGAAGCAGCTCGCCTATGGGGACAATCTTATCAAAAAATACAGCGGCTATCAGGGCGAGCCGGTGCACAGCGTCGTGGAGGCGATTCACGCCGTGCCCGAACTGCTGCCGCCCCTCAGGCGGGCGATCCTGCGTTCGTCGTTCACGGGTCATGTTCCCGCGTTTGTGCATCTGGATATGGATGCGATCAGCGGCGGGACGTACGACTGGAACCGCGTCAAGGACATTCTGGTGCGCGAATGCGGCAGGGACGGGCCAACAGCGCCTGCATCCGCTGCTTAAAATGCGTGCGCGTCTGTCCAAGACACGCGCTATGTGTGCATCTCTCGCCCGTCCTTGGTCATTACCTTCGCCGCCGCAGATGCAACGATACGATCGTGTATTGTTAGCCAAGATCGCGGCAGACGCAGTCAAAGGGCGTCTGGAGGGTGCGATCACTCAAAAAATGCGGAAAAGTTGCGTCAAATTCTTGAAACACGGGCACAGTTGTGATACAATAATTATATAATATTGTATAAAAAACTTGTCCTTTTTTCTGAAATGTGATATACTGGGCGTCGCCCAAAGAGAAAGAGCCGCTCTCGGTTTCGGAGGAACACCAATGTCAAACAACCAGCGCAGCAGGGAAAAAGGCGCCACGGCAGGCAACCGTCTCATCGGAGGATTGGTGGCGCTCGGTCTTGTGCTGCTCCTTGTGACGACGGTCATCGTGATGTGCGTTGCAATGTCCAGCAAGTTCCGCATCAGCCATGTGGAGCAGATCGCCGTCGGCGACAGCCGTGAGCGCGTGATCGAGGTGCTCGGCGAGCCGTACGCACGCTCGGAAAACACGTTCGAATATTACAGTGAAAATTATCTTCGCTTGTTGCAGCAGCAGGCAGGACAGGAAGATCAGGACCCGCAGGAGGAATTGACGACGGCGCGCATGCCCGGCGTCGCCGAAACGCTCGGCGCGTCCTCCAAGGTGTCCGTCGACCCCTCGCAGCCGGAGCAGGCGCTGGGCGAGGAAGTCTATCAGTACATAGCCGTCACATTCGATGAGGATGGCGTTGTCAGCGTCTTTCTCGATGCCAACCGCTCGGAACTGACCAAGGAGGAGGGCAAAGAGGTCAGAGGTGGGCTCATTCTCAGCGATGCGCTCTATGCCCATACCGCGTGTGAAGTTTCTTACCGCGCCGAGTATACGGATGGCAGCTATTATATGGGCATCACCACGGTGACGCCGAGCGCCTATGGCAGCACGACAGTCTGGTGGGATGAGCCGTACGGCGGTCGATGCAGCTGTCCCGTGACGGCGTCTGTCAATCCGGAATTTCCCTCCGGCAACGGCTGGTACCTTGTGCCGGATACGCAGGTGCTGTACATCTTTGCGGACGGTGCATCCGGGTATCCCAAAGATGTTTCCACAGTCACATTCCAGAGCGGCGTGACCTCGATTGAGGACGATTTCTTCTCCGATTGGGGATCCCTTCGCCACATCACGCTGGGCAGCGGCATCAAAGTGCTGCAAGCCGGCGTGTTGAAGGGCTGTTCGTCCCTGCAAGCGATCAACCTCGGCAACGGGGTGGAAGTCGTGGAGGCAGGCACATTTGCAGACTGCCCCGCGCTCTCGAGTATCACCATCGGTACGGGCATGACGACGGTCACAGCGGACGCGTTCTCCGGCTGCGCAACGCTACGCAGCATCACGATCGGACAAAACGTGACAACGATTGAAGCGGGGGCGTTTGCAGGCTGCGATCAGCTGACGAACGTCACATTCCGCGCGGCGGACGGCTGGATGGCGAACGGAGAGGCGATCGACGTCTCCGATCCCGCCGTCAATGCAACCAATTTGTTGGGCGCCTACGGCGCATACGCCTGGACGCGCATCGTGACGGAATAAGGGACGCCGCCCGCGCAGGTCTGCGCGGGCGGCGCTGTTTTGTTTTGGAAATGGCGCAGATCAAAATAAGCGGGGATTCGTATAATCTCTGCGCAAAGCATCCAAAATAGGGGTATGAGAAAGATCCGTCCCAATCCATTGAACAAGACGCGGGAGGAGCGTGAGACCTGCTTCCCGCAGGCGGGCAGGGAGGAGGTCCGCCCGTGACAGGCCGTTCGCGCGAAAATTTCAACAAAAACTACATTGCCTATGTGCACACCTTTGACCCGCCCACACAGCACGTCAAGACCTGCATCAGGGCCTTCTTTGTCGGCGGGCTCATCTGCTGCGTCGGACAGTTTTTCCGCTCCATGCTTGAACTTGCCGGGCTGACGGGGGACATTCTCTCAGGGACGGTCTCCGCGATGCTCATCTTTTTGGGCGTGCTGTTGACGGGACTTGGCGTCTATGACCGCATCGGAAAGAACGCGGGGGCGGGGAGCATCGTGCCCATTACGGGCTTTGCCAACTCCGTCGCATCCCCCGCTGTGGAATTCAAGACGGAGGGCTATGTCTACGGTACGGCGGCAAAGATGTTCATTGTCGCGGGGCCCATCATCGTGTACGGCGTCCTGGCGGGTGCGGCGGTCGGGCTTGTGTACTGGCTGATCGCGCTCTAAAATACTTGCCTTTTCAAAAAGTTTGTGCTATACTATTGAAAATTCATCAAAACGGAGGAAACGGCTATGGCTAAGATCACGGAAAATACGCTGATTGCCGAGTGTCTTGAAATCAACCCCAACGCGGTGGAGATTCTGCAGGGTGCGGGCATGCATTGCTTCGGCTGTGCAATGGCGCACGGCGAGACCATCGCGGAGGCAGTTGCCGTTCACGGGGAAGACCTCGAACAGCTGCTTGCCAAGCTCAACGAAGGCATCAACTGATTTTCTGCTCCTTATGGAGTCATGACAAAACTTCCGCACATGTTGCATGTGCGGAAGTTTTGTTATTTTGAGGGCGCGGCGCGCCGCCTGTTTTGGCGGTGCGCCGAATGCACCTGAACGCTGTGCGCCCTGACCATGCAACCCATCAAAGGCATTTCCGAACGTCTGTTCTTTTTTCTTAACTTTCCTGTTTAAGCGGCTACCCAGTGCGGTATAATTAGAGTGCAAGAAGATTTCTTGCCTTTGATCTGCTTATAACTACCCAAGGAGGGCATGGATATGGACGCAAATAAATTCACACAAAAATCATTGCAGGCGATCCAGAGCGCGCAGAGCCTTGCCGCCGAATACGGCAATCCCGAGCTGACGGCGCTGCATCTCGCCTGCGCACTGCTCGATCGTGAAGGGCTCAATTACCGCATCGTCGGGCGCGCCGGCGCGGATGCGGACGGGCTTGCCTCCGCCGTCAAGGACGCCGTGGAGCGGCTCCCGAGGACTTCGGGCGGCTCTCAGCCGTACGCGACGAGCGCCGTCAACCGCATTCTTACCGAGGCGGAGAAGCTCGCCTCCGGCATGAAGGACGACTATATCTCCGTCGAGCACCTCTTTTTGTGCCTGTTTGACAACGACGAGCGGGGCTTAAAGGATATCTTCTCCCGCTTCGGTCTGACCAAGAACAAGTTTTTGGAGGGCATGAAGCAGGTGCGCGGCAATCAGAACGTGACCAGCGACAATCCCGAGGACACCTACGAGGCGCTGGACAAGTACGGCACGGACCTCACGAAGCGGGCGCGCGAGCACAAGCTCGAGCCCGTCATCGGGCGAGATGAGGAGATCCGCAACGTCATCCGCATTCTGTCGCGCAAGACCAAGAACAACCCCGTGCTCATCGGCGAGCCGGGCGTCGGCAAGACGGCGATCGCCGAGGGACTGGCACAGCGGATCGTCAAGGGCGACGTGCCCGAAACATTGAAAGGCAAGACGCTCTTCTCCCTCGATATGGGCGCGCTCATCGCGGGCGCGAAGTATCGCGGCGAGTTTGAGGAGCGTTTGAAGGCAGTGCTTGCCGAGGTCACCAAGTCCAACGGCAACATCCTGCTGTTCATCGATGAGCTGCATACCGTCGTCGGCGCGGGCAAGACGGAAGGCGCAATGGACGCGGGCAATCTTTTAAAGCCGCTCCTGGCGCGCGGCGAGCTGCACTGCATTGGCGCGACGACGCTGGACGAATACCGCAAGTACATTGAAAAGGACGCGGCGCTCGAGCGCAGGTTCCAGCCCGTCATGGTGGGCGAGCCGTCGGTCGAGGACACCATCTCCATTCTGCGCGGACTCAAGGAGCGCTTTGAGATCTTCCACGGCGTGCGCATCCACGATGACGCGCTGGTCGCGGCGGCGGTACTTTCCAACCGCTATATCACCGATCGTTTCCTGCCCGACAAGGCGATCGACCTCGTCGACGAGGCGGCGGCGATGATCCGCACGGAGATCGACTCCATGCCCGCGGACATGGACGCGATGAACCGCAAGATCGCACAGCTCGAAGTGGAGGAAAAGGCGCTCTCTAAGGAGAGCGACAATCTCTCGCAGGCGCGTCTGGAGGCGCTCAAAAAGGAGCTTGCCTCCCTCAAGGAGACGTTCGCCACAATGAAGGCAAAGTGGGAGGACGAAAAGAACGCCATCCGCGCCGAGAAGGATTTGAAGGCGCAGATCGACGACGTCAACGGCAAGATCGAATCGCTGATGAACGTCGGCAAGTACGAGGAGGCGTCCCGCCTCAAATACGGCACGCTTGTCGATCTTCAGAAGAAGCTCGAACAGGCGAAGTCCAGCGTCAACGACCGCAAGGACGCGCTTTTGCAGGACGAGGTCACCGAGGAGGAGATCAACCGCATTGTCGCGCGCTGGACGGGCATCCCCGTCGCCAAACTCAAGGAAGGGGAGCGCGAAAAGATCTTGCGCCTCGAGGACGATCTGCATAAGCGTGTCGTCGGGCAGAACGAGGCAGTCACCAAGGTTTCGGAAGCCATCCTTCGTTCGCGGGCAGGCATCTCCGACCCCAACCGTCCCATCGGTTCCTTCTTGTTCTTGGGCCCGACGGGCGTGGGCAAGACGGAGCTTGCAAAGTCGCTCGCCGAAAACCTCTTTGACGACGAAAAGAATATCGTGCGTATCGATATGTCGGAGTACATGGAGAAATTCTCCGTCTCCCGTCTCATCGGCGCGCCTCCGGGATACGTCGGCTATGAGGAGGGCGGTGCGCTCACCGAGGCGGTGCGCCGCAAGCCCTACTCCATCGTGCTGTTCGACGAGATCGAAAAGGCGCATCCCGACGTGTTCAATATCCTGCTGCAAATTCTCGACGACGGCAGGGTGACCGATTCGCAGGGCAGGACGGTGGACTTCAAGAACACCATCATCATCCTGACTTCCAATCTGGGCTCGGATATCATCATGGACGGCATCGAGGACGGCGAGATCAGCCCCCGCGCCCGCGAGCAGGTGGCGGAGCTTCTGAAGCGCTCCTTCCGCCCCGAGTTTTTGAATCGTCTGGACGAAATCATCATGTTCAAGCCGCTCACGCGCGAGAATATCGACAAGATCGTCGAAATTTTGCTGGAGCGTCTCAAGAAGCGCCTTGCGCAGGAAAATCTCTCACTCGAGGTCACGCCCCGCGCGGTCGGGTTCATTTCGGACAACGGCTACGATCCCATGTTCGGCGCAAGACCATTGAAGCGTTTCATCCAGTCGCGTGCGGAGACGCTGCTTGCAAAGTATATCGTCAAGGAAAATCCCGAAGCAGGCTCGAAGATCGTGCTTGATTGCGGCGACGACGGACTGTTCCTGCGCACGGATGCACAAAAGACGGCATAACGTATCCCTCAAATACGAGCGAAAAAGGAGAACGCAATGAAGGGACTCATCCTCGTCAATGCGTATACGCACAGCGATCATGAACTCTATCAGCCCCGCCGCCTGCAGGAAGAGCTGGCGGAACTGGGCGTTGCGGCAGATTTGAAGCGCAACGATTTTTGCCCCGCCTATCTGGACGGCGGCATCAAAGCGGACGTCGCAGAATATGATTTCTGCGTCTATCTGGATAAGGATAAGTATGTCCCGCGCCTTTTGGAGGGCGCGGGCATGCGCCTTTTCAACCGCGCGCAGGCGGTGGAGGTCTGCGACGACAAGATGCGTACGCACATGGCGCTCGCGGGCGTCGTGCGCATGCCCGCAACGCTCGCCGCGCCGCTGTGCTATACCCCGGGTGCGCCCGTTTCCGCGGCGCTTCTTGACAAGGTGGAGCGCGTGCTCGGCTATCCCGTCGTCGTCAAGGAGTGCTACGGGTCGCTCGGCAAGGGGGTATACCTCGCCAGAGACCGCGCGCAGCTTACCTCCATTGCGGAAAAGCTCAAACTGCGCCCGCACCTCTTTCAGAAGTTCGTCGCGGAGAGCGCGGGCAAAGACCTCAGAGTGCTCGTCGTGGGCGGGCGCGCGATCGCAGCCATGCGCCGCGTCTCGGAGACCGACTTCCGCTCCAACGCCGAGCTGGGCGGCAGGGGAGAACAATATCCGCTCGATACCGCCACCGCCTCCCTCTGCGAGAAGGTCGCAGATGCCCTCGGACTGGATTTTTGCGGGGTAGACCTGTTATTCGGCAAAGACGGCTTCGAGGTGTGCGAGGTCAACTCCAACGCCTTTTTCGGCACCTTTGAGCGCGTGACGGGCATCAACGTCGCGCGGCTGTACGCCCGCCATATTGTGAGTTCGATGCGGAAAAACGGGTGACGTACCCTTCAGATTTGTACCAAAACAGAAAAGCACCGCCGTGCCAACTGGCACGGCGGCGCTGCTATGTGAATTGAAAATTATCCGATGATCAGATTGACGAGCCGCCCGGGGACGACGATGCACTTTTTCACCGTCTTGCCTGCGAGCTTTTCCTGCACTTCGGGAAGCGTCAGGACGTGCTGTTCGACTTCCTCCTGCGAAAGGGAGGTGGCGATCATCGCCTTGCACACCATGCGGCTGTTGACCTGCACGGCGTACTCCTTCTCGTCGAGGACGAGCGCCTTGGCATCGGCAACGGGGTAGCTCTCCTCGATGACGAAGTCTTTGCCGCCGATCATCTCCCAAAGCTCCTCGCAGACATGGGGGGCAAAGGGGGCGAGCAGCAGCACCAGATCGTGCACCGCCGCCTTTTCCACGGCAATGTTTTTGTTCTCTAAGCCGTCGTACTTGTAGAGCGCGTTGACGAACTCCATGATGCGCGCGATCGCCGTGTTGAAGGAGAATGACTCCAGATCGCGCGAGACGCGGTCAATGGCGTAGTTCTTGGCGTAATCGAGCGCCTTTTCCTCCGCGCCGTACAGCCCCGGTTCCTTGGGCGTCTTGCAGGCGTTCGTTCTGGTGACGATCTTCTCGACGCGGTCCAAGAACTTTGCGATCGCCTTGATGCCGTCATCGTTCCACGGTCCGCCCTCCGTGTAGGAGAAACCAAACATGAGGTAGAGGCGGAAGGCGTCCGAGCCGTACGTCGACACATACTCGTCAGGCGAGACGATGTTGCCGTGCGACTTGCTCATGCGGTTGCCGTCGGGACCTAAAATGACGCCCTGGTGCACAAGCCGCCTGAAGGGCTCGTCGAAGTCCAGATATCCCATGTCGCGCAGCGCCTTTGTAAAGAAGCGCGCATACAAAAGGTGCATGCAGGCGTGCTCCGCGCCGCCGACGTACACGTCCACGGGCAGCATCTTGTCCACCGCCTCGCGGGAGAAGGGCTCTTTTTCATTGTGCGCATCCGCATAGCGCAGGTAGTACCAGCTCGAGCAGACAAAGGTGTCCAGCGTGTCGGGATCGCGCTCCGCGGGTCCGCCGCAGTTGGGGCAGGTCGTGTGCATGAACTTGTCGTGCTTGGCGAGCGGGGATTTGCCGTCGGGGCGGAATTCCACGTCGTAGGGGAGTTTTACGGGCAGATCCTTTTCGGGGACTGCGACGTCGCCGCAGACGGGGCAGTGGATGACGGGAATGGGCGCGCCCCAGTAGCGCTGACGGGACACCAGCCAGTCGCGCAGGCGGTAGTTGACCTTCTTGCCGCCCTTGCCCAGTTTGGAGATGTAGGCGGCGACCTCTGCGCGCGCCTCGTCGCCGTACAGCCCGTCAAATTGCAGCGAGCCGGCCATGATGCCGTCCTCGGTGAAGGGAAGCTCAGTTTCGCCGCCCTTCTTTTCAATGACCTTGACGATGGGGAGATTGTATTTGGTCGCAAAGGCGTAGTCGCGCTCGTCGTGCGCGGGGACCGCCATGACCGCGCCCGTGCCGTAGGTTGCAAGGACGTAGTCGGCAAGATAGATGGGGATCTTCTTGCCGTTGACGGGGTTGGTGCAGTACGCGCCCGTGAATACGCCCGTCTTTTCGCGGGTGGAGGAGAGGCGTTCGATCTCGTTCGCCTTTGCCGCCTCTTCGATATATGCCTCGACGGCGGCGCGCTGCTCGGGCGTCGTGAGCTCGCGTGCAAGGGGGTGCTCGGGCGCCAGCACGACGTACGTCACGCCGAATACCGTGTCGCAGCGGGTGGTGAACACGCGGATCTTCTGTCCGCCGTCGCACTCAAATTCGATCTCGCAGCCTGTGGACTTGCCGATCCAGTTGCGCTGCATATTCTTGGTCTTTTCCGGCCAGTCGAGCGCGTCCAGCCCGGTCAGAAGCTCTTCCGCGTAGTCGGTGATCTTGAAGAACCACTGCGTCAGGTTCTTGCGCACGACCTGCGTGCCGCAGCGCTCGCAGCAGCCGTCCACAACCTGCTCGTTTGCGAGCACGGTCTGGCAGGAGGGGCACCAGTTGACGGGCGCGGCTTTGCGGTAGGCAAGTCCCTTCTTGTACAGCTGCAGGAACATCCACTGCGTCCACTTGTAGTAGTTTTCTTCGCACGTCTTGACCTCGGCGGACCAGTCAAACATCGCGCCCATTGCGCGCAGCTGACCCTCCATCGTCGCAATGTTCTTCTCGGTGGAGTCCTTGGGGTGGATGCCCGTCTTGATCGCGTAGTTCTCCGCGGGCAGGCCAAAGGCGTCAAAGCCCATAGGCTGGAACACGTTGTAGCCCTGCATGCGCTTGAAGCGGGCATAGGTGTCCGTGGGCCCGTAGTTGTACCAGTGCCCGATATGCAGCTTTGCGCCGGAAGGGTAGGAGAACATCTCCAGGACGTACCACTTCCTGCGCTCCGACTTCTTGTCAAACTGATTGATCTTTGCCTTTTCCCACCGAGCCTGCCATTTTCGCTCGATTGCTTGATAATCCATGCGTTTCCTCTCAAGATGCATTTGTTCCCGTTATTTTACAATATAGAAAGGGAAATGTCAAGCCTGACGCTCGCTGTTTTGCATTTTCGTGCATTTTGTCCCGCTTTTGCGGAAAACAGGGCGGCTTATATGCAGGAGGAATCAAACGGCGCGAACTTCATACAATAGATATGTGGAGACGATCGAACTATCCGAGCGCTCGGAACACGGCGCCTATCTTTCCTATCTGTACAACACGCTTTTAACGGACGCCGCGGCGCTGGGCGGACGGGGCGAGATCGAATTTGGCGGCGGGCGCGCCGTCGTGCGGCTGGAGGTCCCGGACGCCGCAGCCTTTTCCGGCAGGGTGGCGGGCGCCGTCGCCGAGGTGCTGTGCGTCGGCTATAAGTACCGCTTTCTGGAAGAGCGGCTGTGTGTCTGTCTGCCAAGGCGTGAGCGGCGCCTGCTTGCCGCGGCGCTCATCGCGGCGGACTATACGGGCGATATGGCGTATGTCCGCAGAAAGGTGCCCGTGCTCCGCCCGTGCGCCGTGGACGGCGTGTACGCCTTTCGCCTCGGCGCGCTCCGGGAGAAGTGGGAGAAGATCGTCGCCTATATCCCGGCTGGCTTTTCCGTGCCCGATCTCAAGCGCTTTTGCGAGTTTCTGGCGGGGGAGAGCCGCAATACCATCTACCTCAAGGGCAACGCAGTGTACGGCGAGGACTTTTCGCCCCTGCGCCGCAGCCGCCTGACGGGCGCGGAGGACATGGAGACGGAGATCGTTTTGTCGGACGCGGGCTTTATTTACTGCCTGGGCGAGGTGGAGGACTCCATCGGCGATTTTTTGCAAAAATATTACGCCGAGCGCGCGATATTTTCTTGACAAAACGCGCGCCTTAAATTATAATACGGATACAGAAAGACAAGTAGTACCGTGCGCAGTTTTCAGAGAGCGGATCCCAGGCTGGAAGATCCGCAGCGGCAATCGGAGCATGAAACCGCTTTCCCTTGCAAAACAACGAAAAAAGAGCGGCCGAAGTTCGGCAATTAAGGTGGAACCGCGCGAAGTTTCGCGTCCTTAAATCTTCCCGACGGGGAGTTTTAGGGGCGCGTTTTTTGTGTATTTGCCGGCGTCGCCGCAACAGGAGGAAATTTATGCAGATCGTTTTGAAGAACGGAGATCAGATGCAGCTCGCAGAGGGTGCGACCGCGCAGGACGCGGCGCAGGCGATCTCCGAAGGGCTTGCCCGCGCCGCAGTCGCGGCGAAGGTCAACGGCGAACTCGTCGATCTCTCGCACGTCCTCAGGGAGGGGGATGCCGTCGAGATCGTCACGCTCAAGGATAAGGAAGGGCTGGAGGTCTACCGCCACACCTGCGCGCACGTCCTTGCGCAGGCGTTAAAGACGATATTCCCCACCTGCAAGCTCGCCATCGGTCCCGTCATCGACAACGGCTACTACTATGACGTCGACTTCAAGACGCCCATCACGATGGAGGACTTCGAGAAGATCGAGGCGGAGATGCGCAAGATCATCAAGAGCAACCTGCCCATCCGCCGATTCACGCTCCCCCGCGAGGAGGCAATCGCGCTCATGAGCCAGTATCATGAGCCGTACAAGGTCGAACTTATTCAGGACCTTCCCGAGGGCGAGGAGATCAGCTTCTATCAGCAGGGCGCATTCACCGATCTCTGCCGCGGACCGCACCTTCCCTCCACGGGCAAGATCAAGGCGTTCAAGCTCGTCTCCATCGCAGGCGCATACTGGCGCGGCGACGAAAAGAAGAAGATGCTCACCCGTATCTACGGCACGGCATTCGCCAAGAAGGACGAGATGGACGAGTATTTTGCCATGCTCGAAGAGGCGAAGAAGCGCGATCATATCAAGCTTGGTAAGGAGCTGAAGCTGTTCGCGCTGCTGCCCGAGGGCAAGGGATTCCCGTTCTTCCTGCCCAACGGCATGATCCTCAAAAACACGCTCATTGACTACTGGCGTCAGATCCACCGCCGCGAGGGCTACGTCGAAGTGCAGACGCCCATCATTTTGAACCGCTCGCTCTGGGAGACCTCGGGACACTGGGATCACTACAAGGAAAACATGTACACGACCAAGATCGACGGCGAGGACTGCGCGATCAAGCCCATGAACTGCCCGGGCGGCCTGCTCGTGTACAAGACCCAGCCGCACAGCTATAAGGATCTTCCCATCCGCATGGGCGAGCTGGGCATCGTCCATCGCCACGAAAAGAGCGGTCAGCTGCACGGGCTGATGCGCGTAAGGTGCTTCACGCAGGACGATGCGCACATCTTCATGCTGCCCGAGCAGATCACGGACGAGATCAAGGGCGTCGTGCGCATCATCGACGAAGTGTATAAGCTCTTCGGGTTCAAGTACCACGTCGAACTCTCTACCCGTCCCGAGAACTCCATCGGCAGCGACGAGGACTGGGAGGCGGCGACGAACGCCCTGCGCGCCGCGCTGGACAGCATCGGGCTTGAGTACGTCGTCAACGAGGGCGACGGCGCCTTCTACGGCCCCAAGATCGACTTCCACCTCGAAGACTCCATCAAGCGTACCTGGCAGTGCGGCACCATTCAGCTGGACTTCCAGCTGCCGCAGCGCTTTGAGATCGAATATGTGGGCGAGGACGGGCAGAAACACCGCCCGATCATGATCCACCGCGTCGTGTTCGGCTCCATCGAGCGTTTCATCGGCATCCTCATCGAGCACTTTGCGGGCAAGTTCCCCGTCTGGCTCGCGCCCGAGCAGGTCAAGGTTCTGCCCGTCACCGACCGCGCCGCCGACTATGCGCAGCAGCTCGTCAAAGAGATGAACGAAATGGGACTGCGCGCCTCGGCGGACCTCAGAAAGGAGAAGATCGGCAGGAAGATTCTCGATGCCGAGGTGGAGAAGGTTCCCTACAAGCTCATCGTCGGCGACAAGGAAGTGGAGGACGGCACGGTCTCCGTGCGCCGCCGCGGCGAAGGGGACATCGGCGCGATGGCGAAGGCGGACTTCTTCGCGCTCGTCAAAAAAGAGAACGACGAAAAGACGATTTTCTGAAAAAAGTACCGTCAAAATCGTTGACAAAGGGAAAGCGTTCTGCTAAAATAGGAAAGTCAAGCAGAGGTAAACCCTTCTCCCCGTGTCTGCCAAGCGGAACGGGTCAATGAATTGTCAGACGCAAGCAATTGCGTTGTATTACGGTGATTCAAAGGGTCGCACTCTGTGCGGCCCTAAATTTTTTCTGAGGTGGGAACCATTAAGACGCAGAATCAGATGAACGGAGAGATCCGCGACCGCGAGATCAGAGTGATCTCGGAGACGGGAGAGATGCTCGGCGTAATGCCGCCGCGCGAGGCGATGCGCCTTGCGGAGGAAGCGGGGCTGGATCTTGTCAAGATCTCGCCCAATGCCGTGCCGCCCGTGTGCAAGATCATGGATTGGGGCAAGTTCAAATTCGAGCAGGCGAAGAAGGAGAAGGAGAACAGGCGCAACCAGAAAGTCGTCGAACTCAAGGAAGTGCAGCTCTCCGTCACGATCGACGTCGGCGACGTCAAAGTCAAGGCGCGCAAGGCGACCGAGTTCCTTGAAGAGGGGAACAAGGTCAAAGTGACCATCCGCCTGCGCGGCAGACAGATGGCGCACGCGCACCTGGGACGCGACGTCATGATGAATTTCTACGAGATGCTCAAGGACATTGCCGTCATCGAGAAGCCCGTCAATCAGGAGGGGCGCAATCTCATCATGATCTTGGGCCCTGCCAAAAAGTAAGCAAGTTCCGCCCTCGGGCGTGACGATAAGGTAAGAAAATAATCGGAGGATACAAATATGCCTAAGCAGAAATCGCACAGCGGTTCCAAGAAGCGCTTCTGGCTCACCGGTACGGGGAAGGTCAACCGTCCCCACGGCGGCAAGAACCACAAGGCGGAAACCAAGAACAGAAAGAGAAAGAGAAATCTTCGTCAGACGACGCTCGTCTCCCATGCACAGGAGAACAACGTCAAGAAGATGATCCCTTACAAGGATTGATAGGAGGTAACGACCATGCGTATTAAGAGAGGCGTAAACGGCGTCAAGAAGCGCAGAAAGATCTTAAAGCTCGCAAAGGGCTATTTCGGCTGCAAGAGCAAGAACTACCGCATCGCACGCGAAGCGGTCATGAAGTCCCTGAACTACGCGTACATCGGCAGAAAGCGCCGTAAGCGCGATATGCGCAGCCTGTGGATCGCGCGTATCAATGCAGGCGCACGCGAGAACGGACTTTCCTATTCCAAGCTGATGCACGGGCTCAAGGTTGCAGGTATCGACCTCAACCGCAAGGTCCTTGCAGACCTTGCCGTCACGGATGCTGCCGCATTCGCTGATATCTGCAGCAAGGCAAAAGCCGCAATTTAAGCGAAGAGAAGCCTTTGAAAAAAGGCTTTTTTCGCGCATGCGTGCAGTATGATCATCCTATCCAGGCAAAATCCGCTCGTCAAGGAGCTCGCCTCGCTCAAGGAGAAAAAGGGCAGGCGCAGGACGGGGACCTTCCTCGTGGAAGGGCACAAAATGGTGCGCGAGGCAATCGCATGCGGCATGGACGTCGTGCGGCTCATCCTCCGCGAGGACTATGCGGGGGAGACGTACGGCCTGCCCGCCGTCCGGCTCGGACGCGACGCCTTTGCCGCCGTCTGCGATGAAAAGACGCCGCAGGGCATCGCCGCCGAGGTCGCCATCCCGCTGCGAAGCGTGCAACCCCCGCAGGGCAGGTGCCTGTTGCTGGACGGCCTGCAGGATCCCGCCAACGTGGGCGCGATCATCCGCACGGCGGTCGCCGCGGGGTACGAGGACGTCTATCTTGCAGGCTGTGCCGATCCTTTCTCGCCCAAGAGCGTGCGCGCGAGCATGAGCGGCGTGTTCTTTGCCCGCATCATGCAGGGGACGCAGGAGGAGATTTTATCGGCGATCGCGGGCATGTCCGTCATCGCGGCGGACATGGGCGGCGAGGACGTGTTTTCCTACGTTGCTCCCGAGATGTTCTGCCTCGCCGTCGGAAGCGAAGGAAGCGGACTTTCGTCGCTCGTCCGGGGCCGCGCGGACGTCACCGTGCGCATCCCGATGGACGCGCGCACCGAGAGCCTCAATGCGGCGGTCTCGGCGGGCATTCTGATGTACGCATTGCGCACAAAATTCTGATCATAAGAGGTATTGTATATGTCGGGTCACAGCAAGTGGCATAACATTCAGGCAAAGAAGGGCAAGGCGGACGCAGCCCGCGGCAGGATCTTCACCAAACTTGGCAGAGAGATCGCCGTCGCGGCGCGCGGCAACCCCAACCCCGCGACCAACTCCAAGCTGGCGGACGTCATCGCCAAGGCAAAGGCCGCCAACATGCCCAACGACAACATCGAGCGCTCCATCAAGCGCGCGGCGGGCGAGCTGGGCGACAAGGACTACAAGGAGCTGACCTACGAAGGGTACGGCGTCTCGGGCTCTGCGGTCATCATCTCCACGCTGACGGACAACAACAACCGTACGGCGGGCGATATCCGCGCGATCATGACCAAGCACGGCGGATCGCTCGGCATGACGGGCTCCGTCTCCTACCAGTTCGAGCGCAAGGGACTGATCGTGGTCGAGCGCACGCCCGATCTCGACGAGGACACCATGACCGATTACGCCATCGAAGCGGGCGCGGACGACGTCGTCACGCAGGAGGACGTCTATGAGGTCTATACCTCTGTCGAGGCATTCTCCGAAGTGAGAAAGTTTTTGGAAGGCAAGGGGCTCAATTTCCTGGAAGCAGACCTTGGAATGTTCCCTACCAACAATATCACGCTCCCCGAAGACAAGCTTGAGACGTTTAAAAAGATGCTTGACAAGCTTGAGGAGAACGACGACGTACAGACGGTCTGGCACAACGTTGAACTGCCCGAGGAAGAGGACGAGGAGTAAATGTAAGCGGCGCGCCGCCGATATTTTAGGAGGAAACCTGCATTGCGCATATAATTTTCTGCACAGTTGATACCGAGCCGTTCCCGTACTTTATGTACGTTGTTCGGCATGCAGAAAATTATCTCAAGAACGCAATGCGGCGCATTTGAAATATCATATTTCAGGGAGAGGGACTTTTTGCCTCCGCCTTCATGCTGAAACGCATTTTGTCCGCAGATGATTTTCTGCGGACTTTTTGTTTTCAGGAGGTTTGATATGTCTCTGATCAGGGCGGACGGGGTGAACTTTTCCTATTTCGGTTCGCTCGAACCCGTATTCACAAATCTGAATTTCACTGCCGATACTTCGTGGCGGACGGGGCTGATCGGCGCGAACGGCAGCGGAAAAACCACGCTTTTCAAAATACTTTGCGGCGAGGAGAAATGCGGCGGCAAAATTGTTTCCAATGTGCGCTTCGTGCGCTTCCCGTTTGACGCCGATCCGTATGAAAGTGTCGGCGATATCGCTGCGCGGTGCGGCGAAGCGTGGCGTCTTGCGCGGGAACTCTCTCTTCTGGGGCTGGGCAAGGAGATTCGTTACCGCCCGCTCTGCACGCTTTCGGGCGGGGAGCGGACAAAGGTCATGCTGGCGGTGCTCTTCTGCACGGACGGCTTTCCGCTGATCGATGAGCCCACCGACAGCCTTGACATGCGCGGCAGAGAACGCCTTGCCGAATACTTAAAGGGAAAGAGGGGCTATATCGTCGCCTCGCACGACAGAGCGTTCCTCGATCGCTGCACCGATCATACGCTGGCGCTGTCAGACGGCGGCGCGGAGGTTGTGGCGGGCAGTTACAGCGTATGGAAAGAGGAAAACGAGCATCGTATTGCCGCGGCGCGAGAGAAAAAGCGCAGCCTGGAAAACGAGGCGGAGCGGATGACGGCGGCGGCGCAGAGGACGGCGCGCTGGGCAGCCCGCGCCGAACAGGCAAAATACGGCGTACAAAAGAGCGGCCTGAAGGCGGATAAGGGGTTTGTCAGCGCAAGCGCCGCGCGCGTGATGAAGCGCGCCAAAATATCCTCGGACAGGAAAATTGCGGCGGCGGAACACGCAAAGCAGCTTGCCGCCATGCTTCCGCAGGAAGAAATGATCGCTTTTTCGCCTCAGGAATGCCGCAAGCAATGTATTTTCGAGATCTCCGATGCCGAGATAAAAGCCGGCGAAGCGGTCATCCTGCGCGGCGTAAGCCTGCGCGTGATGCGCGGGGAACGGCTGGCGGTCGTCGGAGAAAACGGCTGCGGTAAGAGCACACTGCTGAAGTTTATCGCCGAAAGCCTGCAGGGGGAGGCTGTGTCCTACCTTTCGCAGCAGTGCGAAGATGTCTGCGGCACGCCCGCGCAGTACGCCGCGGCGTGGGGGATAGACGAGGCGTCATTCAAGAGCATGTTGGCAAAGCTCGGCTTTCGCAGAACGGATTGGGATAAGGATATGTCGCTGCTGAGTACGGGACAGCGCAAAAAGGCGGCGCTGGCGCGCAGCCTGCTGACGAAAGCCCGGCTTTATCTATGGGATGAGCCGTTCAACTATCTGGATATCCCCGCGCGTGAAATAATCGAGGATGCCATCATCGCCTCGTCGCCCACAATGGTGTTCGTCGAGCACGACGCCGTGTTCGTATCGCGCGTTGCCACGCGCATATTTCAGATCTGACGGAGCGCCCGAAAATGTAAGCGGCGCATGTTGACAGCGCCGCTTTTTTTTGCTATACTGATAGTAATTTTCAATATGGCGCCGCCCGCCGCGTTGATCGGCGCGGCGGGCGGCGCGCATGAGGAGGGTGTCATGACTGTTGCCGAGACCTGCCGCATGGCAAAAGAGCATGCTGCGGCGATCGCCTTTTCGTCCGATGCGGACAAGAACAAGATGCTCGCACTTGCTGCCGACGCGCTCGTCGCGCACGCGGGAGAGATCGTCGCCGTCAACGCGGAGGAGGTCGCCGCCTGTACGCGCGGCGCGCAGTTCCAGGATCGCCTCATGCTCAACGAGGCGCGCATCGCGGGCATCGCAGAGGGTTTGAAAAAGCTCATCGCGCTCGCCTGCCCCGTGGGCGAGGTCATCGAGCGGCACACGACGGAGAGCGGGCTGGATATCGCCCGCGTCAGGGTCCCGTTCGGCGTCATCGGCATCATCTATGAGGCGCGTCCCAACGTCACGGCGGACGCGATCGGGCTGTGCATCAAGAGCGGCAACGCCGTCGTCCTGCGCGGCAGCAAGGACGCCTATCGCACCAACGAAGTCATCGTCTCCGTCATCAAAGGGGCGATTGCGGGCGGCGGCTTCGATCCCGGGTTCATCCAGCTGCTCTCCGACTGCACGCGTGAGGGCGCGCGGGAGTTCATGCGGCAGAGGACGCTTGACGTCCTCATCCCCCGCGGCAGCGCGTCGCTCATTCAGAGCACGCTGGAAAATGCCGAAGTTCCCGTCATCGAGACGGGCACGGGGAACTGTCACGTCTATGTGGAGAACTCCGCCGATCTAGCGATGGCGCAGCGCATTCTGGACAATGCCAAGACGCAGCGTACGAGCGTCTGCAACGCCTGCGAGAGCCTCGTCGTGGACAGGGCATTCGCTCAAAAACACCTTGCGGAACTGCTCGCGCCGCTCACCCAAAAGAAGGTCGAGTTGGTGGGGGACGCGGAGGCGTGCTCCCTTGTGCCGGAGATGAAGCACGCGACGGACGAGGACTTCTACACCGAGTTCCTTGCCATGAAGCTCTCTGTCAGGATCGTAGAGGGCGTGGACGAGGCGATCGCATGGATCAACGAGCACTCCACCCATCACAGCGAGGCGATCGTCACCCAAAATGCCGCGGCGGCAGAAAAGTTTTTGAACGAGATCGACTCCGCCTGCGTGTACGAGAACGCCTCCACCCGATTCACGGACGGCTTTGAGTTCGGCTTCGGTGCGGAGATGGGTATTTCTACCCAGAAACTGCATGCCCGCGGTCCCATGGGACTGAGAGAGCTGACTTCGTACAAGTTTGTTGTCAAGGGAAACGGCCAGGTACGAAAATAGCGCAACGTATGCAAAAACCCGCGTCTTTGACGCGGATTTTTCAATGTACATTATGTTGGATCGTGCCCGTCAGCGCTTTCGGCTCAATTCCTGCAGCGTTCCCGTTAAAAAGTATTCCGCAGTCGAGCCCTTTTTGATATGGGCGCGCGCCTCTTCGGGCGTGAACCACTTCGCCTCCTCGATCTCCTCGTTGAGCACGATTTCGCTGTCCTCGTCCGCCGTAACGACAAAGTTGAGCATCAGCACGTCCTTTGCGTCATGATAGCGGGAGGCATGGTAGCGCCACTTGATCGCCGTGAGCTTTGTCTCCTCCTTGAGTTCGCGCGGGATGGCCTTTTCTGCCGTCTCGCCCTTTTTGATGTAGCCCGCAAAGAGTTTATAGTCCTGCTCGCCCGTGTGTCTGGCGAGCAGGATCTTATTTTCCTGGCGGTTGACGACCGTCATGGACACGGCGACGGGGAAATAGGGGAACTTGAACGCGCCGCATCTTTCGCAGTAGGGGATGAGCCCTTCGTTTTCTAAAAACCTGAGCGACAGTTTCGCTCCGCAGTCTCTGCAATACATCTTTTCAACCTGACCTTCTTGTATTTTTATTATTTTACGCCGACGTGCGTCGCTTGTCAAGGGACAGATGGAAAAAAATTGTAAAAATCTTGCAAAAATTTGTAAAAATTTCCCACAAAATCAAAAATCCTGTGCCGCAAGGGATGCGGTGCGGCAAAGTTGCTTTTTTCATTGTTCCGCTTGACAAAACGGCGCATATTATTGTATAATGAATCCGATTGTTTGGCAGTCGGCTTTGTATGCTTTTGCTGCCGTCACGAGGAGGAAAAAAGAATGCTTACTTCGATCTGCGGGATCAACTGGGGCGACGAAGGCAAGGGCAGAATGGTCGACTTGCTGTCCGAGGATTATGACATCGTCTGCCGCTATCAGGGCGGCAACAATGCCGGTCACACCGTCATCAATGAGCGGGGGAAATTCATCCTCAACCTGCTTCCCTCGGGCATCCTTCGCGAGGGCGTCGTCAACGTGCTCGGCAACGGCATGGTTGTCGATATCAAACACCTCACGGAGGAGGCGGGCCGCCTTCGCGCGCAGGGGATCAAGATCACGCCCGAAAACCTCAGGATCAGCGACAAGGCGGTCATCACCATGCCCTATCATGTGCTGATGGACTGCCTGGAGGAGGAGCGCCTCGCAGATAAGAAGTTTGGTTCCACCCGTCGCGGCATCGCGCCCGTGTATGCGGACAAATACATGAAGAAGGCGTTCCGTATCGGCGAGCTGTTGCATCCCGAGCGGATGTACGCGCGCGTCAGGGACATCGTGGAATGGAAGAACCTCACCGTGGAAAAGGGGTACGGACACGCGCCCATCACGGCGGAGGAAGTCATCGACTATCTCAAGACGTACGGCGAGCCGCTCAAAGACTATATCTGCGATGTCGGGCTGTATCTCAACGAGGCGCATAAGGCGGGCAAGCGCATCATGTTCGAAGCGCAGCTCGGCGCACTGCGCGATATCGACTTCGGCATCTATCCCTATACGTCGTCCTCGTCGACGATCGCGGCGTACGCGCCCATCGGCGCGGGCGTGCCCAACCTCAAGCTGGATAAGTCCGTCGGCATCATGAAGGCGTACTCCACCTGCGTGGGCGAGGGTCCCTTCACGGCGGAGTACTTCGGCGAGAAGGCGGAAAAGCTGCGCGCGGCGGGCGGCGAGTACGGCGCTGCAACGGGCAGACCCAGAAGGGTTGGCCCCTTCGACGTGGTTGCGTCCCGCTACGGCATCCGCTGCCAGGGCTCGGACGAAATCGCGCTCACCAAGCTGGACGTTCTGTCCGAGTTTGAAGAACTGGAGATCTGCACGGCGTATGAGCTGAATGGCAAGATCATTCACGATTTCCCGTTCACCGATGCGCTCGATCTGTGCAAGCCTGTCTTTGAAAAAGTCAAAGGCTGGCACTGCGATATCACGTCCTGCCGCAAATTTGAAGAACTTCCCCGGGCGGCGCAGGACTACGTGCTGCTCCTGGAAAAACTCTGCGAGTGCAACATTAAGTACATCTCCGTCGGCGCGGAGCGCGAGCAGATCATCATTCGCTGAGTATGACAAAGACCTTTTACAAGATGCACGGCATCGGCAATGACTATATCTATTTTGATTGCTTTGACTGGTTTCCCGCCGATCCGTGCGCCGTTGCAAAAAAACTTTCCGACAGGCACTTTTCCGTCGGCGGGGACGGCGTCGTGTATATCTGCCCGAGCGACGCGGCGGATGCAAAGATGCGCATGTTCAACGCGGACGGCAGCGAGGGGAAGATGTGCGGCAACGCCATCCGCTGCATCGGAAAGTTTCTCTATGAGATCAAGGGCATGAAAAAGGACGTGCTCACAGTGGAGACGCTCAGCGGCATCAAGACGCTCGTGCTCACGGTAGAGGACGGCGCCGTCGTGTCCGTCCGCGTGGACATGGGGGCGGCGGAGCTGCGTCCCGCGCACATTCCCGCAAACTTTTCGGGCGAGCGCGCCGTAAACGTGCCACTCGAAGTGGGGGGCAGGGAGTACCGCGTCACCTGCGTCTCCATGGGCAATCCCCACTGCGTGACCTTCGTTGACGATCCCTATACGCTCGATCTGGAGAAGATCGGGCCCATGTTTGAGCACGACGGGCACTTTCCAGAGCGCGTCAACACCGAGTTCGTGCGCGTGGACGGAAAAAACGAGCTGACCATGCGCGTCTGGGAGCGCGGAAGCGGCGAGACATGGGCGTGCGGCACGGGCGCGTGCGCAACGGCGGTCGCGGCGTGCCTCATGGGCTACTGCGACGAAAATACCGATATTCAGCTGCATCTGCGCGGGGGAGACCTTGTGATCCGCGTCACCCCGCAGGCCGTCTATATGACGGGTCCCGCGGCGTTCGCCTTCAAGGGTGAAGCGGAACTGTAATACATTCGATCACTTGCCTGCAATTTCGTCAGGCGACAGATTTTTTTACCGGAGGAAAAAAGCAGGTATGACGAAATACGTCTTTGTCACGGGCGGCGTTGTCTCGGGACTTGGAAAGGGCATTACGGCGGCATCTCTTGGCCGCCTTCTCAAGATGCGGGGCTATAAAGTGGCGTCGCAGAAGCTCGATCCCTATATCAATATCGACCCGGGGACGATGAGCCCCTATCAGCACGGCGAGGTGTTCGTCACCGAGGACGGCGCAGAGACCGACCTCGACCTGGGGCACTACGAGCGCTTCATCGACGAGAACCTCAACAAGTTCTCCAACCTCACCACTGGCAAGGTGTACTGGAACGTCCTCAACAAGGAGCGCAACGGCGAGTATCTCGGACAGACGGTGCAGGTCATTCCGCACATCACCAACGAGATCAAGTCCTTCATCTACCAGGTCGGCAAGTCGACGAACGCCGATATCGTCATCACCGAGATCGGCGGCACGACGGGTGATATCGAGTCCCAACCTTTTTTGGAGGCGATCCGTCAGGTCGCGCGTGAAGTGGGCAGGGACAACTGCTGCTTTATTCATGTCACGCTCGTGCCGTATATTTCCGGCTCGTGTGAGTTCAAGAGCAAACCTACCCAGCATTCCGTCAAGGAACTGCAGGGCATGGGCATTTTCCCCGATATCATCGTGGCGCGCGTGGATGCGCCCATGCCCGACAGCATCCGCGAAAAGATCGCCATGTTCTGCAACGTGCGCCCGGAGTGCTGCATCGAGAACCTGACTGTCCCCGTGCTGTACGAGGCGCCCATGATGCTGGAAAAGAGCAACCTTTCCACGATCGTGTGCAATATCCTGCACCTCGACCCCCGCACGATCGACATGACCGAGTGGCAGGAGATGCTGGACAGGGTGCATTCCCGCGAAAAAAAGGTCAGGATCGCGTTGTGCGGCAAATATGTGCAGCTGCACGATGCCTATCTCTCCGTCGCCGAAGCGCTCGCGCACGGCGGGTACGAGACGGGCGCGAAGGTGGAGATCGACTGGGTGGATACCGAGGCGCTCACCGAGCAGAACGTCGGCGAAGTCCTGAAGGACGTGGACGGCGTGCTCATTCCCGGCGGCTTTGGCGGGCGCGGCATCGAGGGCAAGATCATTGCCTGCCGCTATGCGCGCGAGCACAATATCCCGTATCTGGGCATCTGCCTCGGGATGCAGGTCGCGGTCATTGAGTTCGCCCGCAACGTGCTGGGGCTCAAGGACGCAAATTCCTCCGAGTTCTATCCCGAGGGCAAGCACTCCGTAATCGACCTCATGCCCGATCAGTACGGCGTCAAGATGGGCGGCACGATGCGCCTCGGCGCGTATCCGTGCAAGGTGCTGGGAGACAAGATGAAGGAGGCGTATAAGACCGATCTTATTCACGAGCGTCACCGCCACCGCTTTGAGTTCAACAACGACTATCGCGAGGCGTTTGAGGCAAACGGGATGAAAATTGCGGGCACCTCCCCCGACGGCACGCTCTGCGAGGCGGTGGAGATTCCCGCGAACGACTTCTTTGTGGGCGTCCAGTTCCACCCCGAATTTAAGTCGCGCCCCAACAATGCGCACCCGCTCTTCCGTGAATTTATCCGCTACGCCTGCGCGTATGCGGAGAAGAAAGGCAACTGACATAAGGCGATTGACATGAAGATCAACGAAAACTATCTCAACCTCAAAGACAGCTATCTGTTCGCCACCGTCGGCAGAAAGACGGCGGCATACAAGGCGGCGCATCCCGACAAGGAGGTCATCCGCCTCTCCATCGGCGACGTCACGCGCCCCTTAGCGCCCGTCGTTATCGAGGCGATGCACAAGGCGGTGGACGATATGTCCCGCGCCGAGACCTTCCACGGCTACGGCCCCGATCAGTACTGCTACGGCTACGACGTGCTCATTGATTCCATCAAGGGCAGCTATCGGGGAAAGGGCGTCACGCTCTCTTCGTCCGAAGTGTTCATTTCGGACGGCGCCAAGTCGGACTGCGGCAATATCCTCGATATCTTCTCGGAGGACAACGTCGTCTTAGTCCCCGATCCCGTCTATCCCGTCTATCTGGACACCAATATCATGGCGGGGCGCAAGGTCATCTTTGCGGACGCCACCGAGGAGAACGGCTTTTTGCCCATGCCCGATGAGAGTGTCAAGGCGGATATCATCTATATCTGCTCGCCCAACAATCCGACGGGCGCCGCGTATACCATCGCGCAGCTGGAAAAGTGGGTGGCGTATGCAAAAAAGATGGACGCGGTCATCCTCTATGACGCGGCGTACGAGTACTTTGTGTGCGACGGCGAGCACGCGCGCAGCATCTACCAGGTGGAGGGCGCCAAGGAGTGCGCCATCGAGCTTTGCTCCTATTCCAAGACGGCGGGTTTCACGGGCGTACGCTGCGGCTATACCATCGTGCCCGAGGCGCTCATCCGCGGCGGACAGTCGCTGAACAGGCTTTGGGCGCGCCGCCAGTCCACCAAGTTCAACGGCGTCTCCTATATCACGCAGATGGGCGCGGCGGCGGTGTTCACCGAGGCAGGGGAGCGCCAGATCCGCGAGAATATCGACTACTACCGTCAGAACGCAAAGACGATCGCAGACTGTCTGGACGAACTGGGCATCTGGTACACGGGCGGCAAGCACTCGCCCTATATCTGGCTCAAGTGCCCGGACGGCATGGACAGCTGGACCTTCTTTGATTACCTTCTGGAGAACGCCAACGTCGTCGGCACGCCTGGCAGCGGGTTCGGCAAGAACGGCGAAGGCTTCTTCCGCCTGACGGCATTCGGCACGCATGAAAACACGGAGCGCGCCTGCGCACGCATCAGGGCGCTCCTCAAAAAATAAATATCGCACGGGGTTCCAACAATGGAGAGAAAGGAAACGGGCGTCCTGTGCCATATTTCATCCCTGCCGGGGAAATACGGTATCGGTTCGCTGGGAAAGGAAGCGTATAAATTTGCCAAATTGCTGAAAAAGAGCGGCGTGAAGTACTGGCAGGTATTGCCGCTGGTGCAGACGGGCTACGGCGATTCGCCCTACAGCTCGGTCGCCTGCACGTCGGGCAATCCCTATTTTATCGACCTTGACATGCTTGCGGCGGAAGGGCTGCTCACCAAGCAGGAGCTTGCAGCCGCGCAGCACACGGGCGCGATCGATTACGGCGCGCTCTATAACGAGAGATATGTCACGCTCAGGAAGGCGTTCTCCCGCTTCTTCTTTGACAGCGAGGAGTTCCGCGCCTTTGTCAGAAGCGGCGTCTGCGAGGATTACGCGCTGTTCATGACCGCCAAAAAGGTGTACGGCGAAAATTTCCTCGTCTGGGACGAACCGCTAAAATTCCGCGATCCAGATGCGCTCGAGAAGCTGCGCACCGACTTCCATGAGGAGTACCTGTTCTGGAACTTCCTGCAGTATGAGTTTCGTCGCCAGTGGAAGGCGCTCAAGGCATACTGCAACGGTCTGGGCATCAGAATCATCGGCGATATCCCGCTCTATGTCGCGGCGGACAGCGCGGACGTGTGGGCGCATCCCGAACTTTTTAAGCTCGATCAGGATCTGCGCCCGACCAAAGTCGCAGGCGTCCCGCCCGATTATTTTTCGGAGACGGGTCAGCTTTGGGGCAATCCCATCTACGACTGGTCTGCGCACGAGAAGGAAAACTTCACATGGTGGACCGGGCGCCTGAATGACGCGCTGGAGACCTACGACGTTGTCCGCATCGATCATTTCCGCGGCATCGACCGCTATTACGAGATCCCCGCGTTCGCCGAGAACGCCGTCAAAGGGGAGTGGAAGGCGGGCCCCGGCAAGAAGCTCTTCGCCTGCATCAGGGACAAAGACCGCTTCATCGCGGAGGATCTTGGCATCATCGACGAGGGGGTCGTCTCTCTTCGCGACGGGCTGGGATTCCCTGGCATGAAGGTATTGCTGTTTGCGTTTGACGGCGATCCCGGGAACGAGTTCCTGCCCTCCAATATCACGGAAAACAGCGTCTGTTATACGGGCACGCACGATAACGACACGGTCGCGGGATATGTCAAAACATTGTCTGCCGAAGAACTGCTCCTGTTCCGCTCACGCGTGGCGCAGACGCTGCAGGAACAGCGAAAATATATCCGTCTCGGCAAGAAGCCTGAGGATGTCGCCCAGGCGCTGTGCAAGCTTGCGCTGTCCGTGCGCTCGAAGCTGACCGTCCTGCCCGTGCAGGATATTCTCGGATTGGACAATAGCACACGCATGAACCATCCGAGCACAGAACAGGGCAACTGGCGGTTTCGGCTGGAGTGCCGGCCGCGGCGCGGGGTCATGCGCAGGTTAAAGCATTGGATTAAATTGTACAGGAGATAGGTTTATGGCAAACGACAAGGAAAAGAAGGGCTTCTGGAAAGAGTTCAAGGAGTTCATCACGCGGGGCAACATCCTCGATATGGCAGTCGGTATCATTGTCGGCGGTGCGTTCACGGCGATCGTCAACGCACTGTGCAACAATATTTTAAAGCCGATCGTCAACTGGATCCTGGCGCTCATTCTCGGCACGGACTCCCTGAGCGAGGTATATACCTTCCTCACGACGGCGTATACGACGGACGAGACGGGTGCACAGGTCATCGATCTTGCAAACTCCATCTATATCGACTGGGGTACGTTTATTAATGCGATCATCAACTTCCTGCTCATCGCGATCGTGCTCTTCCTCATCATCAAGGCGCTCATGAGAGTACAAAAGATGAAGGACGAAGCAAAGGCCGCGATCGAGGAAGCCAAGAAGAAGGCGGAAGAGGAGAAGGCTGCAAAGAAGGCTGCGGAGGAGGGAACTTCTGCCGCGGCTGCCGGGGTCTCCGCTGCGGACGCGACGGCTGCGGCGCCCGCCGACCCTGAAAAGAAGGAATAGTATTTTGAAAGACTGACGCCGCGGCGTCGGTCTTTTTCGAGTAGCGGCAGCGAAAAATCCTATGTTTATTTCGCAAAAGGACGCAAAATCGATTGCTTTTTTCGGGCGTATGTTGTAAAATAAGCAGGTATTGCAGAGATGGCGGAGCGGTCGAACGCGCACGATTCGAAATCGTGTGATGCAGGAATGTATCCAAGGGTTCAAATCCCTTTCTCTGCGCCAAAGACTGGGCTGTTGCGCTCGGTCTTTTTTTTGCCGTTTAAGCCCTGAAATCGGGGTAGAGACGGAATTTGGCGGCTTCTTTGCGCTTGTATTCGTCCATGACGTGGGTGTATATATCGGTGGTCATTTGTGACGTTGCATGCCCCACAAGTTGTTGACAGACTTTCACGTTCATGCCACTTTCCGCGCACCGTGTAATATAGGTGTGACGCAGGTCGTGCAGGTGATGAGAGGGGCACAGCTGCTTGAACATGCGGCTCACGTGCGAGGGGTCATAGGCGAAAATGCGGTTGTCCTTGTGCTCGTAGCGCGTGCCTTTGTCGGCTTCGTTCTGTTCTCGCTGTCCCTGCAAGATATATTCTACATCCTCGGAAAGCGGTATCATACGATAGCTGTCAGGCGTTTTCGTGCCACGGACAAGAATGTATCGCTCCTCCCAGTTGATGTCAGACCATTCCAGAGCAAGAGCCTCCGCCCGGCGCACGCCCGTACACAGGTAAAACGCCATGAGCCATTGCATGCGCGTGCCTGATATCGCCTGCAAAAATGCGGTCTGTTCAGCAATTGTGAGAGCTTTGCTCTTGCGCCTTGGGTAGCTGACACCGTCGCAGAGAGCAAGCACATTGCGCTCTACAAAGCCCAGGCGTTCGGCTTTGAGGAAAGCGGAGTGCCAGACCTGGCGGGCGTAGACGCGCGTTCTGCCGCGAGGAATGAGGCACAGAGCCTTGTCAATGTCAAGGACGGAAATGTCCCGCATGCGCATGTCCTTGAGCCACTGGGGCGTATGTAGGCGAATCATCTGCTCTATATTGCGGACGCTGGTCGGCTTTAGGTTGGGCTTCTTGTACGTCTCAAACCACATTGTGAGCCACTCTCCGAGCGTCATGTTCCAGAATTTGCGGTTGCTTCTCAATGCCTTTCTCCTCTGTTAAGCGCGCGTGAGCATCGTGTATCCTGCGGGGCTTCGCGGAAACTTGTCCGTGTATCGTGCATCGCTATTTCCTCTGCTGATACTGGGGGACACCCCCAGCCCCCCAGCGGTTTCGGGGCTTCGTGGTTCTTCTCGGGCTCTGCGGCTGTCTTTCGCAAATGATCTGCGTGTAACGGATCGTGCCATAGTACTCGCTTTCAAATTCTGCCGTATAGACGCGCTTTACGTTCTCGACTGCGGCAAGGGCTTCTTCGATTTCTTCTTCCGTGGTATATTCCTGCGGCTGTTTCAAACCTCTTGACATGGTGTAGCACTTATGACCGACGAGCCTGTCATCGATATTGCCTTTGCTCATGTATTTGGTCATGTATGCGCCGATATTGTCGACATTGTCAAGACGCTGGATATGAACGATGCCATGTCCCCATAGAGACTGCAAAGTGCTCTGTTCGACGTAGGGGAGATTGCAAAGCAAGTGGAAGTGAATTGCGCCGCGCTTCTGGAACTCTATGACGCAGACGTATTGCAAATGCGGGTGTAATCTTTTCAGGCGCTTGATGAACACGTCGAACTCTTTGCGGGCTTGCGGGACGTCCTGTAAATTCTCTGCGTAGGTCAGCGTGAAGAACTTGTCAAGCTGCGGGTTGGCGTTGATTGTGCGGCGTACCGTTTCGCGTGCGCGTCTGGCAATTTTGGCGCGGTTTTCTCTCTTTGTCTCTGCCGAGGTGTAGGGGGCGTTTGCTCTGCCGTAGAAGGCTGACCCGTGCACGACTGCTCCACGCATGACGGGCTTTCCGTACTCATATAGCTCCAGTACATTGCCAGAGCGAATGAGCCGCCTGTTGTACAGTCTCGGCTTGGGGCGGTTGACTTTGAGAGGGCATTTTTGAGGCATTAGCTCCTTTGTTAATCTCCTTTATGACGGTGAAATAAATACCTTTAATCAAGTGAAGTAGGCTTCGGCTTGCCGCTCCCCCCGTTGAGCCCCCCCTAAAGGGGAACTCTGCCGCGGGGGGGCTTACGCCTCGTCCTTTGTTTCCAATCTCTTTGCTGTTCCTGTCCTGCTATTTTGTTTATCTGTTAAACACAAAGCCCCCGTCCGAGAGAGTCGACGAAGGCTTCACAGAATGATATTGAGTTGTTGGCAATGTAAATGGGCTCTCTCGTTTGTCTCATTCTGTGATAATACTATATCATCACATTTTGAGAAAGTCAAGCGTTTTCCTGAAATTTCTATAGATTTTTTTCTCAATTTGAGATATAATCTCTTCGGGAGGTAGACATGAGTGTATTCGGGGAAAATTTCAACAGGATTTTGAACGAGCGCAAAATCACGCAGACGCAGATTGCGGAGTGCCTGCAGGTCAAGCCGAACACGGTCAATCAATGGGCGCATGGAAAGCGTGACCCTGATTTTGATATGCTCGTCAAGATATGTATGCTGTTAGGGACAACGCCTGATGCAATGCTGGGGTATGAAGAAATCAAGCAACGCTATTTTCAAGGCTTTATCCGTGAAGTGATCGGCAACGACAGGAACTTCCAGCGGGAGCAAATGGGAATGCTTGACAGCATGCAGGAACTGGGGCAAGACGCTGATATGAAAAGGGCAGATGAAGCACTCTTCGATAGGTATGTTGCCGCGTACCGTGCTAAATTCGGCTTCTAACAAGCGGCTTCGAAATCGTGTGATGCAGGAATGTATCCAAGGGTTCAAATCCCTTTCTCTGCGCCAAACGGTGATAGCGTTTGAACACTGGTAAAAAGGTGTTCAAGCGCTTTTTTCACTTCTTCGAGCCGAATGTCTGCAACTTCGGTTGCATTGCCTAGTTTGATATGCGCCGTCATATAGCCGTCGCTTACAAATACTTTGACAACAAGATTGTCAATCAATTTCTTTTGATACTCACGTATCTTTACTGTCCTGTTTTATAATAGAGGCAGGAGGTCGGAGATGAAGAAACAAGAAAAGCAATTAGAGATGGAAGTGAACGGAATTCCCGATTTGAGCAAAGCTCCTAAAGATTTACTACAACTTTTTTTTGAGGCTATGTTGGAAGAGATTCAAACAATAGATAAAAAAGAAAAGCCAACAGACTGAAAAAGGGTTAATTCAGTTATTATGCCGTTTGCGGTATTCATTCGGTAAACTCCCTGTGTATTTTTTGAACGTTCGGGAGAAATGACTTTGGGATGAAAAGCCAAGATAGGCACTTATGGAAGTAATAGGTTTATCCGTGTAGCGGAGGAGGCGTTTTGCCTCTTCCGTTTTTTCTTTTAGGATAAAGTCGGTAAGAGTCATATTCGTTTCCTGCTTGAATTTGACGGCCATCCATGAACGGTTCATAAACAATGCTTTTGCCATTTCTTCTATGGAAAAGGGCTCGGACAGATGATGATGAACATAGTTTGTTATATCTGCAATGAATTTAGATGGAACTTTAACAAGTCGCAGTTTTTCAACTCTCTGTGTATATTCGAATATCATATGGTACTGCAGATTTGTGATTTGTTCTATTGTGTTCATTAGTTCACATTTTTGAATATAGGCATCGCTTAGCGTGAACGCATCATCTATATCCATTCCGCCCCTGATTGCAGCCCTTGACGCCAATGCCGCAGTTATGATAAAGGTGTTTTTTAATTGACGGATCTGATCGAAAGCGAGAGTTCCGCCATGGACGGCAGGTATATCTTTTATCCATTCTCTCAACCGAAGGGTGTCGCCTTGGCGAATGAAGTTCAAAATCGTCTGTTCGAGAGCAAGAGTATTATGTAATTCCGGTAGTTCGGCGGTATTTATATCGCGGTCGAATTGAAAAATGGCGCGTTCGCTTTCTGCCGTCATCGTTAATTTTTCCTGTTCTTTTTCATGAATCGCTATATCGTTTATAGTTAATTTTTCATTGTTGACAATATAATTAACGACGCATAATATCTGCAAAATGCTGTCGAGCGGCATGGGGAGGATGCTGTGCATTCCATCAAGGAATTCCTTTGTTTCGTCTTTGGTAACGTCACAGAGAAAAGCCAGTTCGCGAAGTGTTTGATCAGATTGCTTTACCTGAAACGTAGGTCCGATGATGATTTTATATTCGCCGCTGTTCAAAATGCCGTAATAATGAAAATAAGGTGTAACAAAGTAGCTAACGTGGGATTCGACGGCAAGAATTTCGTCTCTGAAAGCCGTTATAGGGTCTTTAGGTAGATAAACTACAGAGCGGTAAAAAATTTGCGCGGAGTTTTGAAATATGCGGATAGGCATTCCGGCAAGATTCCCGATTGTGGTGCAGATATAGTTTAAATCAATGTTTTCCATGCGACTCCTCCAATCTCGCAACAATTATAACGCAAAACAAACAAAAATGCAAGACTTATACTTGATAAAAGTTGTATAATGGTTGTGAGAAAATAACAAGGAGTATATTTTAAAATGGATATACGGCGATTGCTGTCTAAATTGACAGTCGAGGAAAAGGCGGCTCTCGTTTCAGGTACTGACTTTATGTATACAAACATTGTGCCTCGGCTCGGAATACCGTCGCTCCACATGTCGGACGGTCCTCACGGATTGCGCGTCCAGACGGAGGGTGGAGACAACGGCGTAACGGGAAGCCTTCCAGCCACGGCATTTCCTACGGCAGCTTGTACGGCGTCAGGATGGAATCCTGAAAATGCACGCAAAATGGGGAAGGCCATTGCACGAGAGTGTCATAAGTATGGCGTACATATTGTTCTCGGGCCGGGAGCAAACATAAAGCGCAATCCAACGGCAGGGCGTAACTTTGAATATTTTTCGGAAGATCCGTTGCTCGCGGGAAAAATGGCTGCCGCCGAGGTGAACGGTATTCAAAGTGAGGGCGTGGGCGTTTCCGTCAAGCATTTTGCGCTCAACAACAGCGAGAACTACCGTTTTATGGGCGACAGTATCGCGGATA
>ERZ1643251.350-NODE-350-length-71327-cov-29.378213_pt1 | contig 71327 bp, 75 predicted proteins | sample MGYA00579261_ERZ1643251 | MGnify/ENA primary metagenome ERZ1643251 (study PRJEB29033, sample SAMEA4952267) | chicken gut metagenome | biome: Broiler Chicken; feature: Gastrointestinal Tract; material: Caecum | place: Ireland | collected 2018 | study: Broiler...
TTAGACTTGAGTAATTTTAATACAAGTAAGGTAACGGGAATGAGCTCAATGTTTACTGGCTGTAGTAGTTTAACCAGTTTAGATTTAAGTAGTTTTGATACTTCGAAAGTTACTAGCATGAGAAATTTATTTAATGGGTGCACCAATCTAACAAGTTTAAACTTAAGTAGTTTTGATACTTCGAATGTCGAAGATATGTCTTATATGTTTGCTGTTTGCCGTAATTTAACGAATTTAAACTTAAGTAATTTTAATACTAGTAAAGTAACTACGATGTTTGGAATGTTTTATAGTTGTGTCAATTTAACAAATTTAAATTTAAGTAGTTTTGACACTTCAAAAGTTACAACAATGTATACAATGTTTAATGGATGTGGTAGTTTAACAAATTTAGACTTGAGTAGTTTTTATACACCAAGTCTAACAAATACACAGCTGATGTTTTCGGGGTGTGGAAAATTAGCTAATTTAGATATAAGTAACTTTAATACTTTAAAAGTTACGAATATGGCTTCAATGTTTTACGGATGCACCGATCTAACAAATCTAGACTTAAGTAGTTTTGACACATCAAATGTCACAAATATGGATTCTATGTTTTTAAATTGTAAAAGCTTGATAAATTTAGACTTGAGTAATTTTAATACTAGTAAAGTGACAGTAGTGACTAATATGTTTCGTAGTTGTAGTAAACTAATATCTTTAGATATACGAAATTTTGATTTTTCAAATGTGACTAGTTATAGTAATATGTTTTATGGTATTAGTACTACTACTATTTATGTTAAAGATAGTACTGCTAAAGAATGGCTTGTTAGTAAGTTTAGTAATTTAAGTAGTAATATAGTTATATCTTGAAAAAATGATATAAATATATTGCATTTTTATCTTTTTTTTGATATCATTAATTATGATAGAAGAGAGGATGAGTTTATGGAAAAAGAAGATAAGAGAGGAATATTTTTTGGAGTTATAGGTGTATTAACTCTTATAGTGGCTATAATTGGTGCATCTTTTGCATATTTTTCAATTAATGCTCAAAGTGATGAAGATGCTCTTACAGTACAAGCTGCGACAGTCCAAATTGTCTATAATGATGGTGAAGCAGTAGCTATTAAAGATATAATACCCGCTACTGAAGAAATTGCTTTAAGAGCTTATACTAGAGCACAGGGAGATGGATCGGATTCTTATACTCCATGTATAGATGATAATAATCGAACTGTATGTGGTGTTTATGAATTTACTTTGACAAATAAAGGAACTAATGCTGTTAATGTAACTGCTAAAGTTACGCCTACTGCTTTAGATGAAGAAGGTGGAGAAAAAGGTTTTACTAATTTAAAATTTATTATGTATGATATAACAGAGAATGCAGAAAGTGGTTCTGAAATACATAGAGGTACAATATCATATGATGAGTTTAATTTATTTAATTCTGAACAAAGTATTTCTGGGGAAGAAACAGCTAAATATCGTTTGTTTGTTTGGCTAGAAGAAGCTGGTGCAGCTAACGATCCAGAGCAAGGAGCTATTTTTAAAGGTACTGTAAAGATTGATGTTCCTGGTGCTGGTAGTGGCCAAATTACAGGCGTTGCCGATTAAAAGAAAGCAATTTATATTGCTTTTTTTTTTCTTGTTTGGTATTATTATAATAGGTGATGATATGAATATTCGTGGTAGCAAGAGAGATCTATTTTATTTAATATTACTTGTTCTGACACTAGTGACAATGATAATAGGTATTACTTTTACATATTTGGCTCTTGTTTCTAGTGAAAAGAAAGATAGTACACGAATTCAAACGGGCATGCTTGCTATCAACTATGTTGATGGAAAAAATATTAATGCTTATTTACTTATGCCAATTAATGAACCGACTCTTGAGACGAAGTATTCTGTTTATAAAAAAAATTTTTCCGTTGCAAGTAGTGGTACGTTAGACCAAACACTAGATATATTTATAAATGTAACAAAAAATGAATTTAAAAATAATGCTCTTAAATATGCTATATATGATGCTAATAATGAGAAAATTGGTATTGGTTCTATTCCAGCAAGTGGGAATATAGTGATTGCTTCTGATTTATATTTGAAAAGTGGTGCTACCAACAATTATACAGTCTTAATTTGGCTTCAAGAGAATAATTTAAATCAAGATTATGAGCAAGGTAATTCTTTTATTGGAGGTTTTGAAATTATAGCTAATCAAATTAAATATGAATAACTAATAAGTATAGAAACTTTACTAATTCTTTTTATTATATTATAATAAAAAAGGAGGCAATGATGATAGGGAAAGTTCTTAAAGTAAATGATTATAAATTTGAGTATGGCAAGGAAACAACTTATATTAATGCTTTTGGTGGATTTAAATATAAGAAAAACGGTAATAAGTATATTGTCTATAGTTATGATAATAATAAATTGTTTTATGGTAGTCTTTTTATTAAAAATAACGAAATTATCATTATGGCTACTAAAGAAGATGCTAGTTCAATAATAAAAGAGTTTGTTGATAATATTTTAGATAATAAAATAAATGATAATTTTGAAGTTATATCTTTAAATAAAGCTGAAACTGTTCAGATTATTGATGAAGCAGAATGTACTTTTGTAGTTGATGTATATAAGTTAAAAGAAATGACGATTCCTAAACCTAAATCTTTAGTTAATGAGGAAGTAAAACCGGAAAAAAAGAGAGTTTCAGTAGTGGGAATTGGACTATTTTTGGTATTTGTAGTAGCGGTTATTTTCTTTGCTGTTAATCCCCAGATCATTACTGGTGAAAATAAAAATTATTCTTGTGTTAAAAATTATGAACATAATAAGCTTCCTGCTGATGTTACAGAAAAAATAGAGTTAGTTTTTACTAACAAAAATAAGATTGTTAGTATTAATATCATAGCTGATTATAAGTTTAGAGATAGTAATTATTATACAGAATTTAAGGATAAAAATTATTTTTATCAATATTTTCATGATGGTGATACTTATAAATTTGAAGATGATAATAAGATATTTAGATTGTTTTCAGAAGTTGATACTGAAGTAGATTATTTTATGCCCGAAGATTTAAATGATTTAATTAAATATTATAAGGATAATGGTTATAATTGTGTTCAGAAAGAAGAAGAGAAATAGCTATGAATTTTTACCTCTTATATAGTGATGATAAGTCACTAGTAAATAAGGAATTAGATAATATCAAGAATAGACTTTCTATATCAAGAAATGATATTATTTATTATGATATTGAAGACATTAGTGGTGTCTTGGAAGAGGCTCTTACAATGAGTATGTTTTCTCTAAATAAGCTAATTGTTATTGATGCTACAGCATATTTGTTTGAGAAAAAAAATATTAGCGATATTAAGTTATTAGAAGATTATTTTAGTAATTACAATAAGAATAATTATTTAGTTTTTCTTTCATATGGTGCCAATATTGACAATAATAAAAAATTAGTTAAATTAATTAAAGATAATGGAGAAATCAAAAAATTAGAAATTTCTAATGAATATTTAACTTCTTATATTTTAAATTATATTTCTTCAAATGGTTATAAAATAAATATGGAAGATATTACCTTTTTACTTAATAAAAGTGGTAGAAATATCAATAATATTACTAATGAATTAGATAAATTGATGCTATATAAGATAAATGATAAATTTATTAATAGAGATGATATTTCTTCATTAATTATTGATAATAGTGAAGATTCTATTTATGATTTAGTTAATGCTATTTTGAATAATAATACAGAAAAGGGAATTAAGCTTTATAATAAATTTATCTTAAGTGGAATGGATCCTAGTCAGATTATGGTTATTTTGTCTTCACAAATTAGACTGTTATTTCAAGTTAAAAGGCTTTATAGTTATGGTAAAAAAAAGGAAGATATTGCTAAAATTTTAGATATAAAAAATATTTATAGAGTTAAACATTTGATTAATGATAGTTATTATTATAGTGAGAGTATGCTTCTTAAATATTTGTATAAGTTGGCTGAATTAGATAAAGAAATTAAACTTGGAACAAAGGATGGAAAAGTTTTTTTAGAGTTATTTATTTTGGGCAAAGATCTAGTGTAAAAATTTTTAGTTTTGAAGTAAATAATAAAACCTATAAAGTTTCCTTTATAGGTTTATTTTTAGATTTACATACCTTTTTTTATATTAGCAAGAATTATTTCTCTTTCTTTTTCATTACTATTATTCCATAATATTTCAAAAATAACGCCTAATCCAATAAGCGGATCATCTTCTTGAGAAGTTATCGAGTCTTCAATAGAAGATTTAATTTCTTGTATGGTACTATTTTGAAAATTATTTATTATGTATTTTCTAACGTCAATATTATTCATTATCTAATCACCACTATTAGTATGACTTCCTTTTGACTTTTTATGCAATGATTTTGATTATTAAGGTAAAGATTTTTTTATTGCTATATTGTAATTGATATGTTATTCTAATTATGGTGATCTTTATGTCTATTTATATTCATATTCCTTTTTGTAATAATATTTGTACTTATTGTGATTTTTGTAAATTGATTTATAATAAAAAATATATTAGCAAATATTTAGATAATTTAGAAAAAGAAATTAAGGAAAGATATAAAGGTGAGATAATAAAGACTATTTATATTGGTGGTGGAACTCCTACTAGTCTAGATGAAGAAGAATTAACTGCTCTTTTAAAAATTATAAAACTATTTAATCTCTGTGATAATTATGAATTTACAGTTGAGGGAAACATTGATAGTATTACTAATACTAAACTTGAAATAATGCAAGAGTACGGTGTAAATAGAATTAGTCTTGGGGTGGAATCTTTTAATGATAATATAATTAAATTTCTTGGAAGGAAGCATACTAGAAAGGAAGTTTTTACAAAAGTTAATTTAGTAAAAAAGTTTTTTACTAATATTAATATTGATTTAATATATGCTGTTAGTGACGATATAAATATTGTAGAGAACGATATTAATGACTTTTTAAAACTAAATATTCCACATATATCTGTTTATAGTTTAATTATTGAAGACAATACATTTCTTAAAGTACAAGGATTTAAGAATATTAGTGAAGATATAGATTATGAAATGTATAAATATATCGAAAAGAAATTAGAAAGTAAAGGCTATATTCATTATGAAATCAGTAATTATGCTCAAAAGGGATATGAGTCTAAACATAATTTGGTATATTGGAATAATGATAATTATTATGGATTTGGTTTATCTAGTACAAGTTATCTTAATAATATTAGAAGAGTTAATACAAGAAATTTGCATGCATATTTAAATGGATTTTATTTTTATTATGAAGAGGAAGAAGATATTAATATTAGAATGGAAAATGAAATTATGCTTGGACTTAGAAAGATAGAGGGAATTAACTTAAAAGTTTTTAGGGATCGCTACAACATTAATTTAGAAGAAGTTTATAATATTGAGTTTTTACTTAAAGAAGGATATTTATTGAAAGACGATAATTATCTTAAAATTGCCAAGAAATACCTTTATGTTTCTAATGAAATAATTGTGAAAATATTTAATTGACATATATTTTTAAATATTTTATAATTAAGAAAAGAGAGGTAAAATGATGGAAAAGTTTATTGATATTATTACGAGTGAAAAAGTTTATTTACCAATTGTTTATATTTTAATTGGTATTATTCTTAATATTATTCTTGGAAAAATTGTAAATAAGTTTACTTGCAAGCACAAATCAAGTAGTGGAAAAGATAAAAGAAAAGATACGATTATTAATTTAGGTAAAAATATCTTTAAATATTTAATTCTTATTTTTGTAGTACTGGGAATTCTTAATTTATATGGTGTTGATACAACTAGTATTATTGCTTCTTTAGGAGTTTTTGCGGCTGTTATTGGTCTTGCTTTTCAAGATATTATTAAAGATTTTTTAGCGGGTGTAACTATTATATTCGATAATAAATATGCGGTTGGTGATACAATCGAAATTAATGGTTTTATGGGAACGGTTATATCATTGGGACTTAGAACTACAAAGATAAAATCAGCATCTGGTGAAATTAAATGTATTGGTAATGCTTCTTTTAGTGAAGTTGTCAATTATAATTTGGCAGATACAGATTTATTTATTAAGTTAAATGTTGCCTATGATACAGATATTGACAAATTAGAGAAAGTATTGTTAGATCTTAAAGATGATGTTTTGGCTATAGAAGATGTTAAAGATTATAATCTATTGGGAATTGATGAACTTGGCTCTTCTTCGATTGTATATATGATTGAAGTGAAATGTAAGGCGATGGCTCAATATGCTATCAAAAGAAAAATTTTTAGAATTGTTAAGGATAAATTTGAGGTAGAAAATATTAAGATACCATTTACGACAATTGAAGTTAATGTAAGGAAGTAATTATGGAGAAGAAAGATTATTTTACTAGCGAATATGTCTATATTAAAGATAGTAAGAAAAAAGAAGATATTAAATATTTAGTTAGTAATTTACCTGATTATTTTTTTGAAATCCCAGCTTCTAGCACTGGTAAATATCATCCATCGTTTGCTTTATCGGAGCATGGTCTTGTCAAACATACTAAAGTTGCTGTCCGCATTGCTAAAGAACTTTTAGATAATTCTGCTCTTAATAATTTTAATCCTTCCGAAAAAGATATCATTATGATGGCTTTGATTTTACATGATGGATTGAAATGTGGTAAGACTAAAGAAAAATACACACGTTTTGATCATCCTTTGTTAGCGTCTTCTTTTGTTGAAGAGCATAAGGATAAATTATCCTTAAATGATGAAGAGCTTAAACTACTTGAGAGAATTATTTCTTCGCATATGGGAAATTGGAATAAAGATTTTAATAATGTGGAAGTACTTCCTAAACCTCGTGACAAATACGAAAGATTTGTACACTTATGTGACTATTTATCTAGTAAAAAATTTATTAATGTTGATTTTCATGGTATTGATATTGCTGATTAGAACTTCTAAAAGGAGTTCTTTTTTAATATACTTTATTGGTGACATTGTTGATGAAAATGAGATATTTTTTATTACCTGTAATTATTATATCATTAATGCTTTTTATTTTAGATAGTGAGGATACTGTACCTGTCAATAAAAGTATTGCAAGTGATAGTTTGGATATTAGTTATCCTTTTTTTGGCAATGATGTAATTGATGAGTATATTATGAATTATTTAGAGGACTATTGGGAAAAAGAGCATGTCTTTATTGATTATGATTATTATAATAATAGTTCTAGTTATTATATGACTTTTTATAGTTATATTTTTGATGGAAATATGTTATCTAATAATATAGATTCTTTTTTGATTGATGTAGATAACAGTACTATTGTCAAGACAGAAGATAATGATTTTGCTTATGATCCTATTACTAATAATAAAAGCTATAAAGAAGATAAATTAGTGGCTCTTACTTTTGATGATGGTCCTAATTATAATACCAATCGAATTTTAAATATTTTGAATAAATACAATGTAAAAGCTACTTTTTTTGTTTTAGGTACTAAAATTAAAGGGAATGAATATATTCTTCAAAAAATGTTTGATAGTGGAATGGAAATTGGCAATCATACATTTAATCATCTTCTTTTAACAAAATATTCAGAGGATAAAATAAAAGAAGAAATCGAAAGTACAAGTAATTTGATTTATAATGTTATTGGAAAAAAGCCAATGTTATTGAGACCTAGTTATGGCTCGTTTAATAATAAGATAAAAAAGGTTACAACGATGCCTATTATCATTTGGAATATTGATACTTTAGATTGGAAGTATCATAATTCTAAAAGAATTTCAAACCGTATTTTTAGTAAAATAAAAGATGGTGATATTGTTCTTATGCATGATATTTATAGTGCTACCGCTAACGCACTGGATATTATTATTCCTCGTCTATTAAATGATGGTTATAAACTAGTGACTGTTTCAGAACTTTTTTATTATAAAGAAATATCTTTAGAAAGTGGTAAAGTATATGGCTATGCGAGGTAGATATATTGTATAAAAATATTATTTCTATAATAACAAATCGACATGTTTTTCTTCTTGTTATTTAAAATGAATATAAAAAATGTGTAAATAAAATCTTTCATTTATTTTATCATGGAAAGATTTATTATTTACACTAAAACTTTTTATAGTTTTTTCTGTTTATTTAGATATTAAAAATTTTTTGTTCTTGTTTTTCATTTTTATTTGCACTGTCTTCTTTTTGCCATAATATCATAATCATAGTTATGACGCCAATTATTATGATCGTAAATAAACTAATAACAATTCTTGGTCGCCATTTTTCATTTTTAAATTTTCTTTTGGTAATGGTAAAAATTCCTATGATTGATATAATGGTTAGCAATGTAAGTATCGCTACTCCTATTAAAGAACCATTCATACTGCAAACTCCTTCCGTAATCATTATACCATCCATTGGACATTGCGTCCATATATTTTAGTGGACAAATTGTCCATAATATAAAATAGGATGGTGATAAATATGCATGATGATACCTATTATTTTAATATAATAAGGCACAATATTAGAAAGTATCGTGAAAGAGCAGGACTTACTCAACAACAATTAGCTGATAAAGCAGGAATTACAATGAATTATGTTGCTAAAATTGAAAGTAAAAAGATGCAGCGGGGATTTACAATTGTAATTCTTGGAAGGATTGCCGATGCTTTAAGAATTGATATAAGAGAACTTTTTAAACCACTAGATGAGTAGTGGTTTTATTATAAGATTTTGTTCCTAAAAATTGTCATTTATTTGTTTTTAATTCTATTAATATTATAATTTAACAAAAGTCATTTATTGGTACCTTTTAGATACAATAACTTTTTTGATGGAGAAATCTATTTAAATATAGAATATGAATTTAAGCTAGTTAAAAATTTTTCTTTACAAAGTTCGACTTTTGGTATATAATTATATTGGCTTTTTGTAAGGAGTGGTTCTATGACTTATATCAGTAATGATATCGTTAATGAAATAAGGAGCAGAACTGATATAATAGAAGTTGTCTCTAGATATGTTAACCTTACTAAAAAAGGAAAAAATTATATAGGGGTATGCCCGTTTCATGATGATCATTCTCCTAGTATGAGTGTTAGTCCAGAAAAACAAATATTTACTTGCTTTTCTTGTGGTACTTCAGGAAATGTTTTTAATTTTGTAGCTAATTTTGAGCATATTTCTTTTATCCAAGCTGTAATGTTGCTTGGCGAAAAATTAGGGTACAATCTTTCTAATAGTAGTACTTTAATAAAGAAAGATGATTATTTTGAAATATATAATTTAGCCAATAAGTTTTATCAAAATAGTTTAAATACTAGTTTAGGTAAGAATGCAATTGATTATTTAAAACAGAGAAATATTGATAAAGAGACAATAAAAAAGTTTGGAATTGGTCTTTCTGTTCAAAAGCTTTCGCTTACAGATTATCTAAAAAATAAAAAGTATGATATCAACAAACTTATGGATATTGGGCTTACAAATGATAATGGTAATGATATTTTTATAAATAGAATCATGTTTCCTATTTATGATTTAAGTGGCAATACGATTGCTTTTTCTGGAAGAATATATAATACAAAGGATACTTCTAAATATGTTAATACAAAGGAAACAGAAAAATTTAAAAAAGGAAAAATTTTATACAATTATCATATTGCCAAAGAGCATTTGAAAAAAAACGATACTGTTATTATAGTAGAGGGACAAATGGATGTTATAAGAGCTTCTACTATCGGGATTAATAATGTAGTGGCGACAATGGGAACAGCAATAACAAAAGAACATAAAGCTATTATTAAGAATATGACTAAAAGAGTAATTTTATGTTTTGATGGTGATGCTGCTGGTGAGAAGGCAACGACAAGTGCTATTGCTATGCTTGAGGATACAGATTTGGATATTAAAATTGTTAGGCTTCCTAATAATATGGATCCAGATGAATACATTCTAAAAGAAGGTAAGAGTGGTTTTTGTAGTCAATTAGATGCTGCCTATAATTTAATTGACTACAAAATGGAACTATTAAAAAAGAATAAAGATTTTACCGATATTAAAGATATATCATCTTTTGTTAGTTCTGCTATTAAAGAATTAGTAAATGAAAAAGATTCTATTATAATTGAACTTAATTTGAAAAAGATTGCTACCAGTTTTGGAATTGATTATAATACGATATTAGAGAGATATAATGAGTATAAAAAGGATAAAAAAGAGGTAAAAAAGAAACTTGATGTTAAGAAATCTTATAATAGATATAGTCAAGCTGAAAGAAATTTGATTTATTATATGCTTAAAGATGTTACTGTTTTAAAAATGGTTGAAAGGAAAGTTGGATATTTTCCTACTAAAAGTATACGAGAATTATCTAATGAAATTATTTACTATTTTCATAAATACGGTATAATAAATATTGCGGATTTTATTAGCTATATTTCTAATAAAGAAGAATTATATAATCCACTAATGGATATTATAGCGACGGACATAAAAGATGACTTTCAAATAAAAGAAATTGAAGATTATATTTTGGTTATAAATGAGTATCATAAAGAAATGAAGGTAAGAAACTTGAATCAAAAACTAAAGGAAGAAAAGGATCCACTAAAGCAGGCAGAAATTTCTTTAGAAATTATGAAAATAAGGGGAGTGAAAGATGATGATACCAGAAATTAAGAATTTTGAAGAGAGAAAAGAAAATTTAATAAAAAAGGGTAAAGAACTTGGTTTTATTACTTATGAGGAATTAGCGGAAGAATTAAAGGGATTAGAGATTGGTAGTGATCTTCTTGATGAATTATATAATTGCCTTATTGAAAATGATATTAGTATTGTTTCGGAAACTGAGTTGGAAGAGGATGAGGGAGAACCTAGTGGTGGAAGTTTAGAAGAAATTTTAGCGGATAGTAATATTGCTAAAGAATTAACTATTAATGATCCTGTAAGAATGTATTTGAAAGAGATTGGAAAAATCAGTCTATTATCTTTGGAAGAGGAGACAGAACTTTCAGAGAGAATTGCTAGTGGTGATGAACTTGCAAAGAATAGATTAGCAGAATCTAATTTGCGACTTGTTGTTTCTATTGCTAAACGATATGTTGGAAGAGGAATGCTCTTTCTTGATTTAATTCAAGAAGGTAATATTGGACTTATGAAAGCTGTTGAAAAATTTGATGCTAATAAAGGATATAAGTTTTCTACTTATGCTACTTGGTGGATTAGACAAGCAATAACTAGAGCTATTGCTGATCAAGCTAGGACCATTAGAGTTCCCGTACATATGGTTGAAACTATAAATAAATTATCAAGATTTCAAAGACAGTTGACGTTAGAACTTAATAGAGAACCGACGGATGAAGAATTGGCCGCTAAAATGAATATGTCCCCAGAGAAAATTAGAGAAGTTGTTAAAATTGCTCAAGATCCTGTATCATTAGAAACACCAATTGGTGAGGAAGATGATTCACATTTAGGAGATTTTGTTCCAGATGAAAGTAATATGTCTCCAGAAGATTATACTGTTCATGAAATGTTAAAAGAAGAGATATCTGATGTTCTTCTCACTTTAACGGAGAGAGAAGAGCAAGTTTTAAGACTTAGATTTGGACTTGATGATGGTTGTTGTAAGACATTAGAAGAAGTGGGGCAAATGTTTGGTGTGACACGAGAGAGGATTAGACAGATTGAGGCGAAAGCTTTAAGAAAATTACGTCATCCTTCACGTAGTAGAAAGCTAAAGGATTTTCTTAATGAATAGGCTATCTTGTCGATTAGCTGCTGTAGCTAGTTTTATAGATAATAATGATAAAGTGATGATTGATATTGGTTGTGATCATGCTTTGCTTTCGATATTTTTAGCTAAAAGATATCCTAATTTAAAGGTTATTGCTAGCGATATTAATAAGAATGCTTTGCAAGGGGCAATTAATAATATAAAAAAAAATAATCTTGAAGTTAGAATTGAAACGAGACTTGGAAAGGGTTTAGATGTTCTAAAAGAAGAAGATAAAATTGATACTATTATTATTTCTGGTATGGGGGCAAATACAATTGTAGGAATGCTTAAATATTCTAGAAATAAGTTAATTAATGTCAATAAAATTATTGTTCAAAGTAATACTGATTTATATTTTTTAAGAAAAAATATTACGAGTATTAATTATTATATTGCTGACGAGTTACTTGTTAAAGATAATGGTATTATATATACTGTCATTGTCTTTAAAAAAGGTAAGAAAAGATATGCTTACAAACAGCTATATTTGGGACCTATTTTACTCGAAAAGAAAGATACTCTTTTTAAAGAAAAATATAGAAAAGATCTTAATACTTTAAAAATGATCGTTAAAAATATTGATGAAGGCCATTATTGGTATAAGTTAAAATTGAAAAAAAATATTAGAATTTTGAAAAAGATAATCTAATGGTTATACTTTTTTCATTTATAACGAAATTATAAATAAAAAACTAGACAAAGAAAATTTTAATTTAATCTTGTCTAGTTTTTTTGATCTAGTAAAAAACTATTTTTCTTCTTTTTCTTTTTTAGATTCTTTCATCTTGGAATTTATTTCTGTAGTATTTTTACAGATTGTTAGAAGTACTAGCGAAAATTCAAAACCTAGTCTTGCCAAAATGTTTCCAAAGATTAGTTGGGCTAAAAAGGCTAAAAAGCTAACTGAAATAAGTGCAAATGATGATAATGTTATATAGAGAGCTACTATTAAATATAGTACTTTAAGTATGGTTTCGAGTAGCATCTTCTTAAAGGTAAAAAAGTCATAGCACCATTTTAAGAAGCCAGTAAATTTTTTTTCGTTTTGTTTAGAAAAAACTGTAAAATATAATGCGATTCCACCTATTATAGCTATCACTATTGAAACAATTATCCACACTCCCATTTGATTATAGGTATTTAGCTCCGAACCATAATTGTTTACTAAAAAACTGTCTAAGTTCATAATTTTCCTCCTTTAAATAAGTATATCACAAAAAAGGAAAAAAAGAATATTTTTAGCATATATTTTTTTAAAGATCATAATTTTAAATGAAAGGAAGAGTGACTATGAAACAGATTATACCATTTGAAAAAGAATTGCCATTTAAGACTAAAGTTAGTGAAATTACGTCTATATCTTTGGAAAGAGATATTACTGTCGAAAAAGAAGGAATAGTAACGGGAGTATTTCATATTACAGGAGACTATAAAATGAATGAAGGATCTATTAATCGAGAAAAGTTTTCTTTTGATTTGCCATTTGATATTTCCCTTGATCCACGATATGATATAGAGACAGTATCTGCAGATATTGAAGATTTTTACTATGATGTTCTTAACGAAGAAGTTTTAAAGGTTAATATTGATTTGTATGTGGAAGCAGAGTATTTGAAAGAAAAAGAAGTAAAAGAGGAGATAAAACAAGAAGATGATACTTTTGAAGTGGAAACTGAAAAGGTAGTAGAAGAGCGTAATAGCAATATAGTTAGTGATGTCGAGGAAATAGATGAAAAAACAGATGACGAAGAGATTACAAATATGGCTAGTATTGGTTTTGAGCCTAAAATAAACGAAGAATTACCTATCAATAGAGAGGACAATAAAATTAAAACAGAAGATTTATTTTCTAATTTAGATGATACAGAAACTTATACTGCCTATTATGTTTATATTGTTAAAGAAGATGATACTGTCGATAAAATTTTATCAAAATATGATATAACAAAAGAAGAGTTAGAAAATTATAATGATATAACTGATATTAAACCTGGCGATAAAGTCGTTATTCCGAAGAAAAGTGAATAATGAAGTCAGAACTCTAGCAGTTAAATATAAGATTTCTCCTAAAAGAGTAACTATTAAAAGTGGCGCTAAAATTATTGATAATCAAATTGTTGTTAAAAAGAAAAAAAATAATAGTTTAGATAAAACTTATAGGTATTTGAAATCAAGATCTTTTGATTATTTTCCAGATATTATAGATGTCAGTGATGAATATATAGTCTATCCTTATATAGAAGACTGTGAAGAACCAGTAGAACAAAAAGCTATTGATCTAGTACATTTACTTAGTTTGCTTCATAGTAAAACGACATTTTATAGAGAAATTGATATTGATAGAATTAAGGAAATATATGAGGAAATTGTGGGTAAATTAGAGTATTTAAACAATTATTATAATGATTTAATAACAGTTATTGAAAAAGAGGTCTATATGTCTCCATCTTCCTATTTAATTGCTAGAAATATTAACATTATTTTTGGCAGTATTTATTTTGCTAGAGATAATATTAAAACTTGGTATAAAAAGCAGGAGAATAATAAAAATGAAAGAGTTGTAAATATTCATAATAATATTAATTTAGATCATTATATTAAGAATGAAAAGCCATATTTAATAAGTTGGGATAAAAGCCGAATAGATAGTCCAATATATGACTTATTATCTTTTTATAAGAATCATTATTTAGAGCTTGACTTTGACGATTTATTTCATTATTATGAAAGTAATTATCCTTTGAAAGAAGAAGAGAGAATACTTTTATTTACGTATATGGCAATACCTCCTAAAATAGAAATTGAAGATAATGAATATAAGATGTGTATAAAAATAAATAAAATAATAGATTATTTGTATAAAACTAGTAATTTAATTATGAACTATCAAGAGCGTAAGAGATAGTTCTTTTTTATATGCTTTATTAAATACTTGATTAGATATTTTCTTGGCTTTACTTTATAAATTTTAATTGCTATAATTAGTTAAAAGAGAGGTATACTATGGAAAAAGATTTTTTGCGAGGTACATTGTATAAAACTATTTATAAAAATGAAATGAATGGATATATGGTTGGTCTATTTAAAATTAAAGAAACTAATACTGATTATCCTGATGATATTATTAATATAACAGGTATTTTGCCAAAATTTGATGAGAAAAAAGAATATATTTTGTATGGAGAGATAGTTAATCATTCTAAATATGGTCTTCAGTTTGCAGTTACTTCTTTTGAAAATCCAATACCTACAAAAAAAGAGGAATTAGTGGTTTTTTTATCTAGTGATTTGTTTCCAATTGGTGAAAAGACTGCACAAAAAATTGTCGATACTTTTAAGGAAGACACAATAGATAAGATATTAGAAAATAAGAATTGTTTACAGTTAATACCTAGACTTAATGAAAAAAAGATAGATAAAATTTATAATACTTTAGTTGACTATCAACATACTTCAAATATTGTTTTAGAGCTTACTGGGTTAGGTTTTGAAATGAAAGAAGCTTTGAGTCTTTTAAATAAATATGATAATAAAATATTGGATACAGTCAATAATAATATATATAGTTTAATTGATAGTGGTGATATTTCTTTTAAGAAGATTGATGAAATTGCACTTAATATGGGGCTTACTGAAGATGATGATAGAAGAGTTAAGGCACTTATTATTTATCTAATGCAGGAGCTTTGTTTTAAAAATGGGGATACGTATTTATTTTTAGAGGAACTCTGTTTTAGTTTATCTGACTATATTGCTATTACTTCTGAAAAATTGGATTATCTAATAATACAACTTATTCGGGAAGGAAAAATGGTTGTTGTAAATAAAAAATATTATTTGAAAAAATTTTTTGAAGCTGAAAAATATATTTGTGATAGATTATGTTATTTAAATGATATGACGACGATGGCGCCAATTGATGTAAATAAATATATTAGTGCTAATGATACGCCATATGATGATATTCAAAGAAAAGCTATTGAATGGAGTGTTAATAATAATATTACGATTATTACGGGAGGACCAGGTACGGGAAAAACGACAATTATTAAGGCTATTACAGATATTATAAAAGAAGTAAAAAAAATTAAAGAAACGGATATTGCACTTCTTGCTCCAACGGGAAGAGCGGCGAAAAAGATGATGGAAGTTACAGGAATTAGTGCTACTACAATTCACAAGTATTTAGGATGGGATAAAGAAAATAATACCTTTAAGATTGATGAGTATTCACCGCGCAGTGAAAAATATGTAATTGTCGATGAGGTCAGTATGATCGATACTTTACTCATGGAAGCTTTATTAAAAGGAATAAAAAGAGATGCTAAACTTGTTTTAGTAGGTGATTATTATCAGCTTCCAAGTGTAGCTGAAGGACAAGTTTTAAAGGATTTAATTGATAGTGATCTTCTTCCTATAGTTAAATTAAAGAAAATATATAGGCAAACGGAAGGATCTTATATTCTCAATTTGGCCTATGATATTAGAGAAAAAAATATTAGTGAAGATTTATTTATAAAAAAGGACGATTATTTATTTATAAATAGTGATAATGATAATACGATGTCAATAATGAAAGAAGTTATTACTAAAGCTAAAAGGAAGGGCTATACTGATAGAGAGGTACAGGTTTTAGCACCAATGTATAAAACTATTAATGGTATTGATAATTTAAATATTATACTTCAAGAATTATTTAATCCGCCAAGTGAAGATAAAAAAGAGATTAGCATTAAGGACTTAATATATAGAGAAGGTGATAAAGTTCTTCAATTGGTAAATGATCCTGATAATAATGTTTATAATGGTGATTTGGGATATATAGATGAAATTATTATTTCTAATGATAAAAAAGTTATAAATCAGATCAATATTAATTACGATGGTAATATTGTTACATATACACCTGATAAGTTTATAAATTTTAGACATGGTTATGCTATTAGTATTCATAAAGCACAAGGTAGTGAGTTTGAGATGGTTATTGTTCCATTTACTAATTCTTTTAAAAGAATGCTTTATAATAAATTAGTGTATACTAGTGTAACGCGAGCTAAAAAAAGTCTCATAATAATTGGTGATCCCAATGCTTTTATCTATGGAATTAATAATGATTATGTCGAGAATAGGAAAACTTCTTTAAAAGATTTTGTAATAAATAAGTATAATATCTCTTAAAGTACAAACAATAATATTGGTATTTGATATACCATCATATTTTAAGGGAGGGAAGATGAATGAAATCTAAAACGACTATGGCTTTAGTAGGATTAGGTATAGGTGTTGGTAGTGCTGCATTATATCAAAATGTTAAAAATGGTAATATGAAAAAATGGGTTAGAAAAATGAACTCAGCCAAAACTAAAGCTGTTGAAGACCTAGAAAATATGATATAGGAAGAGATTATTTCTCTTTCTTTTTTTTAAAAAATAAGATATAATATAATAAGGAGGATACAAAATGGAAGATATATTATTATATTTAGTTGTTGGTTTAATAATTTTAGGTTATATTATAATTTTTGTTGCTTACATGGCTAATAATGGCAAAAAAAATAAAGAAACGGGCTATGATCTAGCTTTTAAATTATTAGAAAAAAATAATAGTACGAAGATAGTAGAAGGTAAAAATCTTTTTTTTAGTGAATATAATGTGCAAAGAGATGCCATTAGGTTATCAAATAGAAGTTATAATAATAGTGATAACTTTAGTTTGTTTGTAGGATCTTTAATGGCTGGTTATGCTCTAGAAAAAAGAAATGGTTCGTTAGAGATAATGCGAAAACTATTTAAAAATTATCACTTTATGAGTTTTAGTAGTTTATTGATTATTGTTTTAGTTTTTCTTTCTAATACGGTTAGTGATGCTAAAATAGGAATTTTACTGTTTATAGTAATTTTATTTTACCAGTATCTCTTTTTTGATTTTGGGAACAAAGCAACGCTTAAAATAAAAGATAATGTTCGTGATACTAGCGTAAAGAAGCTTCTCAATCTTAATGTGAAAATTAATCTTTTATTTATGGTAGCGACAGTAATTGGGATAATAAGGTTAATTTTAATTCTTTTTGTAAAGTGAGTTAGAGAAAGTTGACTTATTTTTATATTTAGATGTCAAATTAAATAAAAGTACTTTAAATTTGTTAATTGGTATGATACAATTATTATAATAAAGGAGGAGGTAAAGATGAAAAGAAGTTTATTTTGGGGATTTTTGGCAGCAGCAGTTTTATTTCCTTTCGGTGTAAAGGCGGCAACTTTGGTTGATGAAGAAAAAGCTCGTGAGGAAAATCAGGGTTATATCGGATGGAATGGTGCTACTGTTGAAAAAGCTGATGGAGGCATTTACAATGTTAAATTGGGACAAGATGTCGAAGGGGATTTTCAAGTTCGTGCTGGAGAGGAAGTTGTTTTAGATTTAAATGGCTATGATCTTATCAATTTCACAAATTCTGTCGAAACAATTAAAGTTTTTGAAGGTGGAAAATTAACTATTACAGATACTTCTAAAGGAGAAAAGGGAACTGTAACTCATAAGGATGGTTCTACTTACAGTGTTATTACTAATCTTGGTACTTTAATTATTAATGATGGAAAGTTTACTACAAGTCAAAGCTTTTACGTTGTTCGTAATGAAGGAGATCTTACTATCAATGGAGGAAAATTTATTAGTACTTCTGTCGATACTTCGATGATAGGAAATATTAAATATGAAAATAAGGATGTTACTCCTAAAATGGTTATTAATGATGGATCTTTTGAAGCTGATGTTACTGTAATTAGAAATAACATTGATAGTAGTCTTGAGATTAATGGAGGAACTCTAACTAGCCATAATTCTTATGTTGTCTCTAATTCTGCAACAGGAGTTATTAATGGTGGCAAACTTACTTCTGAAAAATCAAGTGTTTTTATGAATATTATTAATGATGAACTTGAAGGAACTTCAGCTACTAAAGATGCTACTTTAAAAGTAAGTGCTACTGCTGTTATTTCTTCTTCTACTGATAAGAATGACTATGTTGTTTATGATAATACTACTAAAGAAGATATAAGTGATAATTATCAATTTGTTACTGATGCCGATGGTAATAAAGTAATAGCTGAAAAAGAAAAAACTGATGTCCCAGTTGATGCCCCTCAAGATGATGATTTAAAAGAAGAAAATCCTAAAACATCTGATGGCATTATTACTTATATTATATTAGGAATGCTTTCTTTAGCTGCTTTAATTTTTGCTTTGACAAGCATAAAGAAAAAAAGCTATAATTAATTGTTCAATAAAAGAGGTCTAGACCTCTTTTTATATGGTTAAAAGTCAAATAAAAAAGAAGTATTATTGTACTTCCGTCATATTGTTTACTTTTTTAGTTAATCGTGATTTTTCTCTATCAACTTTATTTCGATGAATTAAACCTTTTACTTTAGCGTTATCCAAACTTTTAATAGCTAATTTTAAATTTATTTCTGCTTTTTCTTTGTTTCCTTCTTGTACAGCTTTATCAGTCTTTTTTATAGAATTTTTAACAGTAGATTTTAATTGTTGATGTGCTAGAGTAATTTTGTTAATTTGTTTGATTTTTTTCTGAGCATTTTTAACATTTGCCATAAAATTTCATCTCCTTCCAAAACTAATTATAATTTTATCAAAAAAATATAAAAAAAGCAAATATTTTCGTAGCTTTTTGTAAAAAATATTAGTGGTGATAGATATGGGACACGAAATCGATTTAAAAAGGTATGATATTAGAACTGATTTAGTATTAGATACTATTGAAAATAATAGTTCGGATATTGAAAAACAAATTAGTAATTATGATTCGGTGAAGGTCACGAAAGTTATGATTGATAGTGTTAGTAGTAAATTATTAAATAAAAAAGAAGGTAAGTATGTAACAATTGAATTTAAGGATATTACTGATACTGAAAATAGAAATAAGGTAGAGGAAGTTTTTGTTAAAGAGTTTAAAAATATACTTGAAGAGTTAGAAATTAAAAATAATGATACGTGTCTAATTGTTGGATTGGGAAATAAAGATAGTACTCCTGATAGTTTAGGCCCTAAAGTAATAAATAGTATTTTAGTGACAAGGCATTTATTTGCTCTAAAGGAAGATATTTCAGAAGGTATTCGCAGTGTTTCCGCTATTAGTCCTGGTGTTATGGCCAGTACAGGGATTGAAACCGTAGATATTATTACTGCTATTATAAAGGATGTTAATCCTTCTTTCGTTGTTGCCATTGATGCGTTAGCGGCTTCTTCTATAGATAGAATTAATAAAAGTATTCAGATAACTGATACGGGTATTCATCCGGGAAGTGGTGTTGGAAATCAACGAAAAGAGATAAGTAGAGAGACCATTGGTATTCCGGTTATTGCTGTTGGTGTTCCGACGGTAGTAGAGTCTTCTATTATTGTATATGATACAATAGACTATTTATTCAAACATATTTCATATATTAAAGATAATGCTAATAAAAATAAATTAATTTTTAATCGATATAATTATTTGGAGAAGATTAAAAATAGAACTTTATCTTTAGATGAGAAAAAAACAATTAGTGGTTTACTTGGAGAACTTTCGGATATAGATAGACAAGCTCTTATTTATGAGGTTTTAAATTCTCTTGATTATAATTTTATTGTTACTCCTAAAGAAGTAGATTTTTTGATAGATAAGTTATCTAGTATTTTGTCTAGAGGAATAAATAAGTCTTTGCATAACGAGCAAATGTCAAATTTGATATGATATACTTTCTTTTTTTTTCATTATATTATATAATGTAGAGGGAGAGTGAAAAAATGCGATGCGTTGGTACTGTTGTTAGAGGAGTTCGTACAGGAATTATTAAAGAGGGAGATAATTTGTCTGATATTGTTGTAAATTCAGTGATGAAAGCTAGTCTTGAAGAAGGTTTTACGATTAAAGATCGAGATATTATTGGGATTACTGAAGCAGTTGTTGGTATTGCGTATAAGAATTATGCTACAATAGACGATATTGCGAAAGATATCGTTAGAAAATACCCATCTGGTGAGATAGGACTGGTTTTTCCGATTCTTAGTAGAAATAGATTTTCAATGATTTTGAAAGGTGTAGCTAGAGGAGTAAAAAAGATTTATATGCTACTATCGTATCCAGCAGATGAAGTCGGTAATCATCTCTTTGAAGAGGAAGAATTAGAAAAACTCGATATTGATCCTTACCGAGATTGTTTTGATATTAATACATATAATAAATATTTTCGAAATATTGTTCATAAGTTTACGGGGGTAAACTATGTAGATGTTTATACTAATATTTGTCAAGAAGAGGGCTGCGATATTGAATTTATTTTTTCAAATAATGCCAAAGATATCCTTAAATATACGAATAATGTTCTTGTCTGTGATATTCATACAAGAAATAAAACGAAAAAACTACTGGCTAGTGCTGAAATTGTATTTGGTCTTGATGAAATCATGAACGAAAGTATTGATGGTAGTGGTTTTAATCTAAAATACGGTCTTCTTGGTTCTAATAAAAGTACAGAAGAGAGAGTTAAATTATTTCCTAAAGATGGAGAAGAATTAATTTTAGATATTCAAAGAAAAATAGAAGAGAAAACAGGAAAAAAGGTCGAAGTTCTCGTATATGGTGATGGGGCTTTTAAAGATCCTGTAGGACAAATATGGGAACTTGCTGATCCTGTTGTTGCTCCTTTTTATACAAAAGGTCTTTCGGGAAATCCTAATGAGATAAAACTTAAGTATGTAGCGGATAATATGTTTTCTAATTTGGAAGGGGAAGCCTTAAATGAAGCTATGAAAAAGGAGATAAGAAAAAAAGAGGATGATTTAATTGGAAAAAATAAAAGTTTAGGAACGACACCAAGAAGAATAGTTGACCTAGTTGGTTCTCTTTGTGACTTGACTAGTGGATCCGGAGATAAAGGAACACCAGTTGTTTATATTCAAGGATATTTTGATAATTATGCTAATGATTAAAGGAGATGAATAAAGTGAAGATAGCAATTAATGGTTTTGGTCGAATTGGTAGGTTAGTTTTTCGAATAATGGAAGAAGATGACTTCTTTGATGTTGTCGCCATTAACGATTTAACAAGTACGGAGGATCTTGCGTATTTATTGAAATATGATACTAATTATCGTCGTTATACGAAAGAAATTTCGTATGATGATAATAACATTATTGTTGACGGTAGAAAAATAAGAGTTTTTTCTGAAAAAGATCCTAGTATTTTGCCATGGAAGGATCTTGGAATTAATTTGGTATTTGAATGTACAGGTAAGTTTACAAGTCAAGAAGACTTAAAAAAACATATTGAGGCAGGAGCTCAAAAAGTTATTTTAAGTGCACCCGCTAAAGGGGGGGATGTGAAGACGATAGTTTATAATGTCAATGATGATATAATTGACAATAGTGATCTAATAATATCAGCGGCTTCTTGTACGACTAACTGTCTTGCTCCTGTACTTAAATTAGTTGATGATAATTTTGGAATTGAAAGAGGTTTTATGACAACTGTTCATGCTTATACTAATGATCAAGTTGTTTTGGATGTCCCTCATAAAAAGGGGTGCCATTCACGTAGAGGAAGAGCTTGTGCTATGAATATTATTCCTACAAGTACAGGAGCTGCTACTGCCATAGGTAAAGTCATTCCTAATTTAGATGGCAAATTATCTGGAGGTGCTCTTAGAGTTCCTGTTTCCGGGGGATCATTAATTGATTTATCGCTTAGTCTTACAGAAAAAGTAACTGAAGAAGAGCTTAATAGTATGTTTATGAATAATGTCAATGATACGTTGCATGTAACTTGTGATCCGATTGTATCTTCAGATGTTGTAGGAACTACTTGCGGAGCAGTAGTTGATTTATCGTTGACTAAAGTAATTGAATTTGCTGACAAACAAATGGTTAAAATTGTGGCCTGGTATGATAATGAGATGGGATATTCGGCCCAAATGGTTCGAGTGGCTAAGAAATTTTTAGGGGAAAAATAAGTTTCTTATAAATATTTTAGCTATATTTTTAGTAAGTTTATAATAACTTGACAACTGTTAAATTCTAAGATACAATTAGAATGTATAGTTTAAATTAAATAATTTTTTCTATCAATATATTTAGAATGGAGGTGTTTTAATGAATGAAACAGTTTTCTCCATTTTACTATTTGTTCTTGGATTAATCGTAGGATTAGTTATTATATTAGTTATAAGCATTTTAAAGAAAAAAAGAGATCATAAAAGAGCTGACTCGATTATAGATCAAGCTAAAAAAGAAGCGGAAAAAATAAAGAGAGACTCTTTATTTGAAACAAAAGAAGAGATACATAAATTAAAGATAGATTCCGAAAAAGAAATAAAAGAAAAGAAAAGCGAAATAAAAGAGCAAGAAGATAGATTGTTGCAAAGAGAAAATAATATAGATCGTAGAGATATTGCTCTTCAAAATAGAGAAAATTCTCTCGAAGATCGGGAAAATAATTTACTCGAAAAACAGCAAAAAATTCAAGAAGCAAAAGAAGAAATGGAAGAAATAAAAAAGAAAGAACTTGAAGAATTAGAAAAAATAAGTAAATATACAAAAGAACAGGCTAAAAATGCAATTATGAAAATGGTCGAAGAAAAGATGACAAAAGAAATAGCTATTTATATTAAGGAGATGGAAGCCGAAGCTAAATTAGAAGTTAATGAAAAGGCTAAAGAGTTGTTAGTTAGTTCAATGCAAAAGTATGCAGCGGATATTACTAGTGAACAGACAGTATCAGTTATTAATCTTCCTAATGATGAGATGAAAGGAAGATTAATCGGAAGAGAAGGAAGAAATATTAGAACTATTGAATCTGTGACTGGTGTCGACTTAATTATCGATGATACTCCGGAGGCTATTGTTATTTCTAGTTTTGATCCTTTAAGAAAAGAAATAGCACGCCTTACTTTAGAGACCTTAATAAAAGATGGAAGAATTCATCCGGCTAGAATAGAAGAATTATATGCTAAAACTTGTTCTGATGTTCGACAAATGATTAAAGAATATGGAAAAAATGCTCTTTATGATTTGGGTTTATCAAAGATGGATCCTGAATTAGTGGAAATTGTCGGTAAATTGCATTTTAGAAGTAGTTATGGACAAAATGCTCTTAAACATTCAATTGAAGTTGCAAATTTGTCAGGTATTTTGGCAGCAGAACTTGGAGAAAATGTTAATTTGGCTAAAAGAGCTGGTTTGTTACACGATATAGGAAAAGCAATTGATTTTGAGATGGAAGGAAGTCATGTCAAGATTGGTGTCGATTTGGCTAAAAAATATGGAGAAGACGAAACTGTTATTAATGCTATTGCTTCTCATCATGGCGATGTCGAACCTACAAGTATTATCTCTTCAATAGTTGCAATAGCGGATGCTGTTTCTGCTGCTAGACCAGGTGCTCGAAATGATTCTTCAGAAAATTATGTGCAACGTTTGGAACAATTAGAAAAAATTGGCAATATGGTTCCGGGAGTAGAAAAATCTTATGCCGTTCAAGCGGGAAGAGAACTTAGGGTTATGGTTAAACCTGAAGAAGTTGATGACTTGACGGCACATCAAATAGCTAGGGAAATTAAAGAAAAAGTTGAAAAAGAAATGCAATATCCTGGTACTATAAAAATTACTGTGATAAGGGAAACTAGAGCTTCAGAAGAAGCAAAATAGTTCTCTTTTTATTTACATTTTTTTCTAAAAATGTTATACTTTAAAAGTAAGGAAGATATCTGATATAATATTGGCTTTATGATATAAACGAAAGGATGCTTTTAGAAGGTGAAATATGGGAATTTTTAATAAAATTAAAAATATATTAGGCAAAAAAGAAGATTCGGACAAAGAGATAATAAAATATGAGGAAGGACTAGCTAAAACAAGGAGAGAATTTGTTTCAGAGCTTAATGGTTTATCTAAAAAATATAAGAATATCAATGCTGATTATTTTGAAGAATTAGAAAATATTCTTATTATGGCCGATATTGGAGTAAATACGGTTATGAAATTTGTTGATAAACTGAAAAAAAGAGTTAAAGAAGAAAAAATTAATTCTCCTGATAATTTAAAAGAGATTATAGTTGACGAGTTATTTATCATGTATGCAGAAAATGGTGTTGTTAGTAATAAAATCAATTATAATAAAAATGGTCCTACCATAATTTTATTTATCGGAGTAAATGGTGTTGGAAAGACCACTAGTATTGGTAAAATTGCTAATAAAATGAAAAATGATGGGAAAAAAGTTTTATTGGTTGCTGGAGATACTTTTAGAGCTGGCGCTATTGAACAGCTTGAAGAATGGGGAATAAAAACTGGTATTGATGTTGTTGCAAATAATAGTAAAGATCCTTCAGCGGTTATTTATGATGGTATAGTGAAGGCCCAAAAAGAAAATTATGAAGTAGTTCTTGTCGATACGGCAGGAAGGCTGCAAAATAAAGTTAATTTAATGAATGAATTGGCCAAAATTAACAATGTTATTAAGAAATTAATAAATGATGCTCCTCATGAAACAATGTTAGTAATTGATGCTACGACAGGACAGAACGGTATTTCACAAGCAAAAGAATTTAGTAAAGTAACGGATATTACAGGTATTGTTCTGACGAAATTAGATGGTACCGCTAAAGGGGGAATCGTTCTTGCGATCAAAGAGGAGACGGATATTCCGGTTAAATTTGTTGGTCTTGGAGAAAAAATGGATGAGATTGAAACTTTTGATATTGAAAAATATATTTATGGTCTATTTAAAGATTTATAGAAGGGAAAGTGAACAATGAAAAAGAGAGTTAATAATGTAAAGAAAGAGGATAAATATAAAGAATTTGACCTTAATAAATTAAGAAAAGCAGAAATGATTATATCTCTTATTGTGGGAATTATTTTTTTGGTTCTTCTTGGTTTTGCCGTTACTAATACTGTCTTTATACCTGCTGCGATGATATCTTTTGCTCTTTTCCTATTTTGTATTTGCTATTACTATTTAGAAGATGAAAGTAAGAAAAAATTAGTTTATGTTTTGTTTATATTAGGAGTTCTCTTGATTATAATAGAAGTTATTTATACATTAGTGAAAATTTATCAATGACAGATAGAGATTATTTAGTTATTTTATATGATTTTTATGGAGAACTATTGACAGATAAGCAAAAAGAGTATTTTGAATACTATTATTTTAACAATTTATCTTTGAGTGAAATTAGTGAAAATTTAGGGATAAGTAGAAATGCTATTCATAAAAGTATTAAACTGATAGTGAGCAAGTTATATTTTTATGAAGATAAGTTAAAACTATATAAAAAGAGAATTATTTTAAGACAATTGATAAAAAATCTTGATGATAGTATTAAAGAAAAATTGGAAGAACTATATTAGGCGAAGGTTGGGTGTTTAGATGACAAATAGAAAGTATAAGATGTATTATAATTATAAAAAAAGAACTAGTGGTGGAGTTATTGATACGTTATTTTTGGTTGGTGTAATGATCACAGGTTTAGCTTTAATCCTTATTGTTATTGGAGGAAAGTAAAATGGATTCTATTTTAGATAGATTTGCTGATAATTTAACTGATACCACTTACATTACTAATCCAGCAGTAGCTAGAGATGATGAAATAAAAAAGCTAATCTTAGTACTTCTAACGCCAGAAAAATCAGCAGTACTTGTCGGCAAACCGGGTATTGGTAAAACTGCTATTGTTGAAGGTTTAGCTTACCGCATTCAGAACAATGACGTTCCTGATGCGCTTTTGGAATATACAATCTATAAAATTAATACGACGGCTTTAATTAATGCCAGTGGGGAAGAAAATAGAGTTCTTAAATTAGTAGAAGAGTTAAAACAAAGGGAAAAAGTTATACTTTTTATTGATGAGATTCACACATTGATTGGTAGTGATGTTCAAGGAGCACTTGATCTAGCAAATATGTTTAAAGAAGGTCTTAGTAGAGGTAGTATCAAAATGATTGGTGCAACAACAACTTATGAATATGAAAAATATATATTGCGAGATAAAGCCTTTCTTCGAAGATTTGAAAAAATAGATGTATCCGAACCGACGGCGGAAATGACGGTACAAATCCTTTTACAAACACTTCCAAAACTTGAAAGTCAAACAGGAGTTGTTCTTCCTTATACCGAATTTATTAAGGAAAAAATTATGAAATTTATTGTCAATATGACGACGGAATTTAATAGAGTCTATGAAATTTCTTCTAGATATCCTGATATTGCATTAGTAATTCTTAGGCAATGTTTTTCTAATGCTATATATGAAAATAGAAGGACAATTAATTTTAAGAACATTTATGATGCAGTAAGGACGACGAAAGCTGTTTATCCTGATGTTATAAAAAAGGAACTTGTAAAATTTAAAGATATCTTTAAAGATGAACTGCAAATAGAAAATTTGGTTATTGATTTAGAAAAAGATATCGAAGAATAATAAAATCCTCATTTTATGAATATAAAAATGAGGGTTTTATAATTTTATGATAGTTATTTAACCTGTTAAAGATTCAACCAAAAAGTTTATGAGTAATTTGCCTGTAAAAGTGATAATTTTTACTTTTTTTATTATAAGTTATATTATATAATATTAATAGAGAGGTGTTTCTTGTTATGAAATTGAAAGCTGTTTTAAAAAATATACCTTTTGAACTTTTGCAAGGATCTTTAGATAGAGAAATAAATGATATTTGCTATGATTCCAGAAAAATAAAGAAGGGAAGCGCTTTTATTGCTTTAGTAGGAGCTAATAGTGATGGACATGATTATATCGCTATGGCTATCGAAAAGGGAGCTAGTGTTATTTTTTTGGAAAAAGATATGAATTTGGATAGTGATGTTACTATAATAAAATTGGACAATACGAGAAGAACTTTGTCGTTGTTATCAATAAATTTCTTTAATAATCCTATACAAAAACTTGTAGCTATTGCGATTACGGGAACAAAAGGTAAAACAACCACCGCTTGGATGATCAAAAACATTTTAGAAGAAGCTGGCCAAAAGGTTGGTATCATTGGAACGTTAGGTGTTTTTTATGATAATATACACTATGAATTAGTTAATACAACACCAGAATCTTATGATCTTAATGGCTATTTGAGAGAAATGGTTGATAATGGTATTAATTATGTTGTTATAGAAGTATCATCGCAAGCTTTAAGAGTAGGAAGAGTTGAAGGTTTAGAGTTTGATTATGGTATTTTTACTAATTTGACAAGGGATCATATAGGCAAAAATGAACATTTAAATATGAAAGATTATATATATTCTAAGTCATTACTTTTTAAACAGTGTAAAAATGGTCTTTTTAATATTGATGATAAGTATTATAAAAAAATGATAGAAAAGGCAAAGTGTAAAATTTATACTTTTGGTTGCGATAGTAAAGCTAATTTGGTTATTAATCAGGTCGATTTAACTAGAGGTGAGGCTTTCATGGGAATTGAACTATTCACAAGTGGTATTATCAAAGATAATTTTATGATTAATACACCTGGTTATTTTTCAGCATATAATGCTTTAGGAGCAATATTAGTTTGCCATTTACTTGGAGTTAGTATCTTTGATATTAAAGCAGCATTAAAAAAAGTTGCAGTAAAGGGAAGAGTTGAAATATTACCAGAATTTAAAGAATTTAATGTAATTATCGATTATGCTCATAATGGTCTTTCTTTAAAGAGTATTCTATTGACAATGCGAGAATATAAACCAAACCGAATAATTGCTCTATTTGGTTGTGGGGGAAATAGAAGTATAAAAAGAAGAAGTGATATGGGAGAAATATCTGGTAAGTATGCCGATTTGACAATTATTACTGAAGATAACTCAAGATGGGAAGACGTAAATGCTATTATGGACGATATTGAAAGTGGTATTAAAAAAACAAGTGGAAAATATATCAGAATTGCTGACAGAACAGAGGCTATACGTTATGCTCTTGAAAATGCTTATGATGGTGACATTATTTTACTTTTAGGAAAGGGACATGAAACTTATCAAGAAAAGAACGGGGTGCGATATCATTATGATGAGAGAGAAGTTATTAAACAAATTATCTCTTAACTATAGATAATAGGTGAGTATTGACTGATGATAATAAAAAAAATAGATAGTATTATTAAAAAGAATATTAAATATATAATTTTATTTATTTTAGTGGTTTTACTACTTGCTATTGTTGAAGATGTTTTTGAAAATGAGATAATGCAAATAGATGTTTTAGCATATGACCTATTTGTTAGTACTTTAAGGAATGACTTGTTAACTATTTTTATGATTTTTATTACTAATTTAGGTAGTCCTATTGTACTTATTGCTATTTGCATTCTTTTCTTAATTATAATAAAAAATAAGAAAATGGCCGCTAGTATTTCTCTTAATTTAATATTGATAACCTTATTAAATATTTTACTTAAAAATATAGTTCAAAGACCTAGACCAATTGATTATCGATTAATTGAAGAAGTTGGTTATAGTTTTCCTTCAGGGCATTCAATGATAAGTATGGCTTTTTATGGTTTCATTATTTTCTTAATATTTAGATATGGAAAAAACAAGAACAAAGTATTTTGGGAGGTATTACTTGGTATTATTATTTTTTTGATAGGAATTAGCCGAATATATTTAGGAGTTCACTATGCTAGTGATGTGGTAGCGGGCTTTCTAATCGCTATTTTTTACTTATTCGTTTATATAACAGTAATTCTTAAGATTAATAATCATCTTATTCTAAAGAATAAACATTTAGCTAGAAATAAAAGAAAGAATAGTTAAGAATTTAAAAATGATTTTAAAAACTATTTACAAAACATAAAATTTAGTGTATTATTATTATGTTCCTTGTACTTTGTTATTGGTACCTCTTACCGTTAACTAGGTTCATGGTGAAATTAAGATAAGGAGGAAAAAAGATGGCTTTAAGAAAAGATGTCAAAACAAAGATTATTAAAGAATTTGCTAGAGACAGCAAAGATACTGGTTCTCCTGAAGTTCAAATAGCAATTCTTACTAGTGAGATTAATGCACTAACTGAACATTTAAAAAATAATAAACAAGATAAGTCTTCTAAAAGAGGCTTGCTTATTAAAGTCGGTAAAAGAAGAAGTTTATTAAATTATCTTTTGAAGACAGATGTTAAAAGATACAGAGATGTAGTTAAAAAACTTGGATTAAGAAAATAAATTGAATAAATAAAGTAGGCACTCTTTTTTGAGTGCCTTTAATTTTAGAAAGAGGAGTTATGGATAAGAAAGTATTTGAATTAGATTTTTATGGCAGAAAAATTATTATTGAAAGTGGAGAGCTTGCTAAACAGGCTGATGGATCAGTACTTGTAAGATATGGCGATACAGTTGTTTTAAGTACGGCTGTTGTGAGTAAGAATGCCAATTTACTTTCAGATTTTTTTCCATTGATGGTTTTATATCAAGAAAAGTTATATTCCGTAGGTAAAATACCTGGAGGTTTTATAAAGAGAGAGGGAAAACCTACTGATGCAGCTACTCTTGCCGCAAGAATGATTGATAGGCCACTTAGACCTTTATTTCCTGATGATTTTAAAAATGAAGTACAAATAGTAAATACTGTTTTGTCTGTCGATCAGGATAATTCGCCAGAACTTACGGCTCTATTAGGGTCTTCTTTGGCATTATCTATTAGTAAAATACCATTTAATGGACCTGTTGCCGCTGTCAAAGTAGGAAGGATTAATGGTAAATTTATTATTAATCCAACAATTGAAGAGGATGAGAAATCGGATATAAGTCTTACTGTTGCAGGGACAAAAGATGCTATTAATATGGTTGAAGCAGGAGCAAATGAAGCTTCTGAAGATGACATGTTAGAGGCCTTATTATTTGGACATGAAGCTATTAAAAAGTTAATTGCTTTTGAAGAAGAGATAGTAAAATCAATAGGTCAAGAAAAAATGGTTTATGAAAAGCTAGAAATAACTGAAGACTTGAAAGAAGAAGTTGATTCTTTAATTAGAAAGAGACTTGATTGGGATCTTCGAATTAAAGATAAGTTGGAGAAATATTCTGCTATTGAAAATTTACAAGAAGAAGTTATTTGTAAGTATAAAGAAGAGAATGAAAATAAATTAGATTCTGATAAACTAAAAGAATTGTTAATGAAAGTATCGTTAATATTTCACGAAATAGAATATGAGTTATTTAGAAATATAGTTGTAAAGGAAAAAACAAGAGCTGATGGTAGAGAGATGGACGAAATAAGACCATTATCGACAAGTATAGATTTACTTCCTAGAACACATGGATCAGCTTTATTTACACGTGGCCAAACTCAAGCTTTGGCAACGGTTACTTTAGGTGCTTTAGGAGAGCATCAAATACTTGATGGTCTTGGAATCGAAGATGCTAAAAGATTTATGCTTCATTATAATTTTCCAGCTTTTTCAGTTGGCGAAACGGGAAGATATGGTGCTCCTGGAAGAAGGGAAATTGGACATGGTGCTTTAGGAGAAAGAGCTTTGTCTTATGTAATACCTAGTGAAGAAGATTTCCCTTATACTATAAGAGTAGTATCAGAGATATTAGAAAGTAATGGTTCTTCATCACAGGCAACAATTTGTGCTGGAACAATGGCTCTTATGGCCGCTGGAGTTCCTATTAGAAAACCTGTTGCAGGAATTGCTATGGGATTAATTACTCATGAAGATGATTATACTATTCTTACCGATATTCAAGGAATGGAAGATCATTTAGGAGATATGGATTTTAAAGTTGCTGGAACAAGAGATGGTATAACTGCTCTACAAATGGATATCAAGATAAATGGAATAGATAAAAAGATATTAGAAGAAGCTTTGATGCAGGCTAAAAAGGCTAGAATGCAAATACTTGATGTAATTGAAAAACAGATATCTGAACCTAGAAAAGAAGTATCTAAATATGCTCCTAAAACAGAAACTTTTATGATTAATCCAGACAAAATTAAAGATGTTATTGGTCGTGGCGGAGAAATGATTACCAAAATTATTTTAGAATGTAGTAACGTCAATACAGTTAATGATATTAATGCTGTTAAGGTTGATTTAGAAGATGATGGAAGAGTTGTAATATATCATACTGATAGAGAAATTATAAATAGAACTGCTGAAAGGATTAAAAATATTGTTCGTGAAGTAGAAATTGGTAAAATATATACGTGTAAAGTTGTATCTGTTGAAGACTTTGGATGTTTTGTTGAATTATGGCCAGGATGCGAAGGGCTTATTCATGTGTCACAGATGGATGTGAAACGAGTAGATAAACCTAGTGATATTGTTAAAGTAGGGGATGAAATAATAGCTATTGCTACAGGTTATGATAAAAAAGGAAAATTAAACTTGTCGCGAAAAGAATTATTAAAGAAAAATAATTTATAAGTATTAAGTTAGCTATTTATAGATTTGATTTTACTAGCAATTGTCATGAAAAAAGATTTAGATACTATATATTATTTGAGAAAAGATGGAATAATTAATTAAGCGAAGATAATTAGTTATTCTCTTTTATTTATAGAAAAGTATTTTTTCTAGAAATGTAGATTTAATATTTATAATTTGATAAAATAGAGATAGGGATGTGTTATGAAAAGGAAAATAGGTATAATTATTTTGTTATTAATATTAATTTATTTAATAGTATTGTTCATTGATAAAAGTATATATAAAAATTATAGTAAAGATTTGTTTTATATGGATACTTATATTAACATAAAACTAAATACTACAGAAAGTAAAAAAGAGATTGATGTTATATTTGATGATATTGATTATTTATATAGTAGTTATCATAAGCTTACAGATAGATATCATGAATATGATGGGATAATTAATGCTTATTATTTAAATGAACTTTTACCGGATAATAAAGAAGTAATTATTGATCAAAGATTAGCGGATATTATTGATATTGGAATAGATTATTATAATCAGACAAATGGTTTATTTAATATAGCTTCTGGTAATTTGACAGAGGTTTGGAAAGAATTTATTGATGACTGTGCTATTCTTCCTACAACTGAAGATTTAAATGTTAATATTGATATTACTGATATAAAGTTAAATGGAAATAGTTATATGAAGGACAACAATGTTAAAATAGATTTGGGGGCTATTGCTAAAGGATATGTTACAGAGTTAGTGGGAAATTATTTGGAAGATAATGGTATTTATTCTTATGTAATAAATGCAGGTGGTAATGTTAAGGTTGGGAACGCTTATGGTAAAGAAAGTTTTGTTATAGGAATTACTGATCCAAATGATACTAGTAGTATTTTTACTAGAGTAAATATTAACAATAAATCAGTTGTAACTTCTGGCAATTATCAGAGATATTGTATGTTAAATGGTATTAATTATAATCATATTATAAATCCTAAAACTAGGTATCCAGTAGCTGATAAACAGTCCGTTACAGTTATAGGAAATAATTCAGTTATTGCGGATATTTATAGTACATATTTATATATTTTACCATTGGAAGATGGTCTTAAGTTAGTAAATTCTAATCCTGATATTGAAGCTATTTGGTATATAGATAAAGATAATATATTGAGAAGTGATAATTTTAATTATGAATAGGAGTGATTTAAAGATTATAGCTTTTATTATACTACTAGCATTAGTTCTTTACTTGGGACTTAATTTGATGAAAAAAGAAGGAAATATTGCTTCTATATATTATGAGGATGATTTACTTATGACTGTAGATTTGAATATCGATAAGGAATATGTTGTCAGTGGACAGCTGGGAGATGTTATTTTAGAAGTAAAGAATGGAAAAATTAGAGTAAAAGAAGAAAATTCTCCCAGACATCTTTGCAGTTTACAAGGATATACGAATAGTAGTTCTAAACCGATAATTTGTCTTCCTAACAAGATTATTATTAAGGTTAGCAATGTTAGTGATATTGATGGGGTGGTGTATTAAATGACGACGAAGAGGATAACGACAATAGCAATGCTTACGGCTATTTCTGTCGTAATTGCTATTATTGAAAGTTATTTTGCCTTTTTAAATAGTATCGTTCCTGGATTAAAACTTGGTCTAGCTAATGTAATTATAGTTCTGACGTTATATAGGTATAACTTTAAAACTGCTTTATTGGTATCAATTATGAGAGTTTTTATTGTATCATTGATTAGAACAGGTTTTGGCTTAAATTTTTTCTTTTCTTTAGTTGGAGCAATATTTAGTATTGTTGCTATGGTTTTAGTTAAAAAGACGAAGCTTTCTATAATTGGAGTATCTATAGTAGGAAGTATTTGTCATAGTATAGGTCAAGTTTTAATTGGAATAATGATTTTAGATAATAATAATATTGTATATTACTTACCATATTTATTATTATTTTCGATTCCAACTGGAGTAGTAATAGGGATGATTGCAAAAAAAGTTTTAGCTTATGATATATTTAAGAACTAATGTATTTTGAATAAATAATTATATAATTAGTTTGTAAATTATTGTAGACTAATAATTTAGTTAATGTTATACTATAAGTAGATAGGAAAGATTGTGAGGAGTATATAATGAATAATAATTTGCGATTAATCGTCATGAATAATATAGCTGATTTAGGAAATAAGATCAAAAGTCATTTAAATAATATGAATAGTAACAATGAAGATTATATTGTTAAAATAGTTAACAATAGATTTAGTAATGGTGAAGGTAAAGTTGTAATAAAAGGGTCAGTTAGAGAAAAAGATTTATATATTATATCTGATGTTGGGAATTATAATATTACTTATAAATTACATGGTCATGATACTTGTATGTCACCCGATGAACATTTTCAAGATATTAAAAGAGTGATATCCGCTACTAGTGGACATGCTTATAGAATTACTGTTATCATGCCGTTATTATATCAATCAAGACAACATAAGAGAAAAGGAAGAGAGAGTTTGGATTGTGCACTTGCACTTCAAGAATTAGAAAGATTAGGAGTAAATAACATTATTACTGTTGATACTCATGATCCAAATATTGTCAATGCAATTCCAAATATTGCTTTTGATAATTTTTATCCAACGAATTTTATTTTAGATGATTTGTTTAAAGAAATAGAAAAAGATAATTTGATTGTCATTAGTCCAGATATAGGGGCAATGGAAAGAGCTAGATATTATGCTGATAAGTTGAAGTGCGATGTTGGGTTATTTTATAAAAGAAGAGATTTGACAAAGGTTATAAATGGAAAAAATCCAATTATTGAGCATGCTTATATGGGAAGTGGTGTCGATGGACGAATAGCTATTGTTGTCGATGATATGATTTCTTCAGGCACATCGGTATTGGAAGTTGCTAAATTGCTTAAAGAAAGGGGCACAAAAAAAGTTTATTTAATTGTTTCCTTTGCTCTTTTTACCGAAGGTATTGATGCTTTTGTTGAGGCTTATCAAAAGGAATATTTTACTAAACTATTTACAACTAATTTATCTTTTGTTCCACAAGAAATTAAAGAAAAAGAATGGTATCATGAAGTTGATTTGTCTATATTGATTGCCGATATTATTAATACTTTAAATAAAAGAGAATCACTAGAAAGATTTTTTCAATGATAGATATTTACATTTGTAGATAGATGTATGTTAAAAATATTATTTATGACTAGAAAAAATTATTGAAATCATTTATAATATATTTTATAGGAGGATATACATAATGAGAAAAAAATTCTGTTTGTTTGGACTAATTAGTTTGATATTGTTATCCGGTTGTACTAAAGGCTATAAGGAAGGCATATATACGGGTACCGCTACAGATGATTATGGTGGTCAGGATAATACTGCTACTGCTATTATAACAATAGATTCTGATGGAAAAATTACAGATGTCGATTTAGATACAACGTATACAAAAGATGGTGTTCAAACTACAAAAAAGACTTTAGGTGACGATTATGGTATGTTTGGCCATGAATATGGATCCACGCTAGGTGAGTGGTATCAACAAGTTGCGGCTTTAGAAAAGTATGTTATTGATAATCAAGGCATAGATAAACTTCAGTTAGATGATGAAGGAAAAAGTGATGCTGTAAGTGGTTGCACTATTAAGATAGATGCCTTATATGAAGCAATAAGTTCTGCTTTAGAACAAGCTAAAAAGTAACTAAAAGTACTATTGATGATAGTACTTTTAATATTTATTAAGACATATATTTAATTAGGTGATGTAATGAAGAAAATATTACGATATGTTTTATTATTACTATTGGTTTGTTTTAGCTTTTTTTATACAGATCGTGTAATGAGTTTAATTAATAAAAAAGATCCGCTCATGAAGAAGTTAGATAGTGTTAAGGAAGAATATCGTATTGAGCCTGTATCTGCTACTATTGAAGATAACACGATTATACCAGGAAAATGTGGAAGAGAGATTGACATTGATAAGAGTTATGAAGAAATGAAATTGGAGGGAATATTTAGAGAAAATTCTTTAGTTTATAAAGACTTAATGCCTAGTAGTAGTTTATCTAATAATAAAGATAAGTTCATTATAAAAGGTAGTGATATTAAAAGTGAGGTTGCAATATTATTGATTGTTGATAGTAATAATGATGTGGATAATCTTTCTAATTTTAGTAATTTATCTTTATTTGTAAATAGTAATTATATAAATAGTAAAAATATTGATAGATTAAAGAAAAATGAAATATATACATATGGGAAAAATGGTATTTATACAAAAGAATATTTGATTAGTGACAATGCTATTATAGATAGTCTTTCTAATAATAAGTCATTATATTGTTTAGCTAAAGATAAAAATAATGAGACACTTGAGGTATGTAATGAAAGAGGAATGTTTGTTGTTATACCTAATATAGTTGGTGATTATCATAATGTTAAGAGTAGTTTATCAAACGGCAGTATTATTCTTCTTAATAGTGTAAATAATATTGATCTAATAAATAAATATATAATAGGTAAAGGTTATAATTTAGTAACATTAAGTAAGTTATTAGAAGAATGATAACTATTTTGAATATAGTTCCTTTTCTTGTAATAAAGCTTTTTTTATGATATAGTTTATTTGGGAGTAATTAGAAAAGATGAATAATAATAAAATTTGGAAGGTGTTAATAATTATTGTTTTTATAGTCGTTTTGATTTTAGGATTTTATATTGGATACAATGTGTTTTTTCTTGATGATGAAGATATTTTGATGATCGATGAAGAAAGGGAAATATTAAATAATAAGCTTTCTGAAATTGGTAGTCCACTAGGATTAATGATACTAGTAGATGGAATAGATAGTTGGGGAAATGTAAAAAAATTTGAGTTAAGAAAAAATATAAATTTAATTGAAGATGAAGAGAATCGACAGTTATTTGTTATGGAATATATTTTAACCTATCAAGACAATTATAATAAATTTATTATTCTAGATCGCATTCAAAAGAATATTTTAGATGATATTTCTCCTACTGATGATGATGTATTAGCTTATTTAGGATATGATGATTTTAATAATTATTATAAAGATTTATTTGGTCATGATTTTGATATAATAAATTCTAAAAAGGGTGGTACTTTATACGATAACAAATATATATACTATGATAATAGAAGAAGTCTATTAAATGGATTATATGTGCCGATGATGATGGTAAGAGAAATTAAATATGAAAATGGTTGTTTTGTTGCGGATATTGATGTACAATATAGTGAAATGGCTCGTAAAATATTGGGATACGATTCTGATAGTGCAACAATTATTTATAACAGAAATAGTGATGATAATATTATTTTAAAATCTTTAATTTTAAATTAGTATATTTATAATAAAAAAACAAATAGGTATCTAATTGATTACTTATTTGTTTTTTGTTTATGCAGAATATTATTTATACTCTACTATAGAATTCTACTATTAGTGATTCATTGATTTCAGCATTTAGTTCGCTTCTTTCAGGATATCTTACATAAGTAGCAGTTCTTTTGGCCTCATCATAGTTAATGAAATCAGGTCTTTTAATTTTATTTGCAAGAGCAATTTCAATTCCCTTGTGATCTTTTGAATTTTCTTTGATAGCAATTATATCGCCTGGTTTTACTCGATATGAAGGGATATCTACTTTTTTACCATTTACGGTAATATGTCCGTGATTTACTATTTGTCTTGCCGCTCTTCTTGTGTTTGCAAAACCAATTCTGTAAACTAAATTATCTAGTCTACTTTCTAATAGAATAAGTAGATTTTCACCATGTACGCCAGGCATTTTAGCTGAATCATTTACTAGTTTTTTAAATTGTTTTTCAGAAATGCCATACATGAATCGAACTTTTTGCTTTTCAGTTAATTGTACTGAATAGTTAGATGGTTTTCTCTTTCGATCTTTGCCATGTTGTCCTGGACTGTAAGGTCTTTTGGAAATATCTTTACCATTTTCTAATATTGAAAATGATACGCGTCTTGCTTTTTTGTTATTTGGGCCGGTATATCGTGCCATATTCTCCTCCTTCTTCTTAGAAGGTATACTCTAATAACTATTAGGGTGTCTTAAGGATATTTTCACTAGGCAGCACTAGTTACTTATAAATGACACATTAATAGTTAATAGAATATCCGCTGCTAAGCAATAATATTATATAATTAATAATATTTTAAGTCAATTAGAAATATTAAAAAAAGTTACTCTTTGAATAGATTTTTCGCTTTTTTTAATTTTTTAAGAGAAAAAAATTAAAAAAATGTCAAAAAAGTGTAAAATTGACTGATTTTGTCTAATTATGTGCTATAATTATTTTATCAATGGTAGAGGGATAAAGATACCATTTTAGGAGGTGTTGTGTCGGGGGTAAAAACTTTATAGATAAGGCAATAAATGTTTAATAATATAAAAAATAGATGAAAGGAAGGAAAAGATGAAAAAAATTACAAAGTTATGTAAGATATTTTTAGTTTTAACAACAATTTTTTCTAGTCTATCTTCGACAGTTAAAGTACTTGCCGATGAGATTATTTCTAAACCTTTGATTCTTACTCTAGAGCAGGTTTTTAATGAAGATGGTGGTTGTATAGAAAAGTATAATTTATCTTATATAAGTGAGAGAAATGACTATATAGAATATGAAGATGTGGATGGAGTTAGCGTAGAAAAAACGTATGATATTAGGCTTACATCGACGTTTACTTATTTGAATGATGAAACTACTTTAGAAAAAGTAGATGTAATTGAAAATGTAACGGGAAAAACGTTAAATACTGTAAAAAGTAGCTATGAATTAGATCCTATTTCAGAATACTTTGATGGTGTATTTAATTTAATAGTTATGGTATTGGATGGTGATAAGATAGTTTATGAAGGTGAAATATCTTATACAGTTAATAATACTTTTAAAGGGCTAACTAGTTTTTTGAATAATGGTGAGGTATTTCCTGATAATGAGATTATAAGTCCTAATTCTAATGGTGAATTTACTGTTTCAGAAGGAAAAGAATATACTAATTATTTTCAAATTATGATTGGTGAGTTAAATCCTACTTCTCGTTATAGAGTAGTTTTAGATGATGGAACTATGACTGATAGTATGTCAGCTTTAGAACTTAAGGAAAAAGTATTTACTGGTAGTAATTTTGATTTGGCTGGTAAGTTATATGGTAGTTATTTAGACGAGTCAGAAATTACTTTTGTAGAAGTTAATGGCGATAATATTGTTAATACTTATACTTACAATTATAAGACGAATATTAATTATGAAGGAGATAATAATTATCTTTTAAATACTATTTTTCGTGATAAAAATTTAGTTTTTATTGATGATTATGCTATGGCTTTTGTTCCTGAAATTTCTAATATGTCTATTCTTTCGTTAGGAGAAATTTTAGAAATAATTAATACTTATAATAGTGATATTGCTGTTACTATCGATGATGATATGGGTAGTGCAATCGATTTGAATATGGAAGAGAACCTTTTAAGAGAGGTTAAAAATAATTACACATTAAAATTAACTAATGGAAAAGATATTAGTTATACAATTGTAATAGTTGGTGATGCTAATGGTGATAACCATTTAACTAAAGTAGATTTAGCTGAAGCAATGAAAGCTTATATTGATGATGAAAAAATATTGTCTATGGATATGCTTGGAGACGAGGAAGAGCTTGGTATAATTAATTTTGAAGATGTTATGTTTTTTAATGAATTGTTAAAAGATAGTAAAAATCAAAATACCGATATACCTTTAGATAATGTGAATTTTAGTTTACAGTTAAGTCCAATTACTGATGAAATTTTTGTTGGTGATTATTTTGATCTATCTTTAGTAATTAAAACGGATAATATTATTGATTATATTGATGGTTTTACTGCTTTAGTTAATACAAATGATAATTTAAAATTAGTGGATGTTAAATTTAATGATCAGTTAACAGGAATCTTCAATGATAAGGGTAAAATTGTTGCTGCAGGAAATAATTTAAATGGTGATAATACAGTAGTTGTTACTCTAACTTTTATGGCTATAAATGATGGTATTGGAATAGTTAATTTGACCGGAAAAATAGCTAAATATCTAAATATTAAGGATTTTGATGGATTATATAAAGAAATAGAAATTAAAAGAAATATTAGTACAAATAATAATTTAGCTTCTTTGCAAGCTAGTGTTGGAGATTTTGATATTCCATTTGATAGTGATGTTACAGTTTATACTTTGACTGTGCCATCTGATACTAAAACAGTTATTCTATCGGGATCTTTGGAAGATATATATGCCAAAGTTGAGGGTTTAGTGGAATATGAACTTACAGGTGATACTACTACTATTAATGTTACTGTAACAGCAGAAGATGGTAGTAAAAAAGTATATACTATTTATGTTGTTAAAGAAAAGGAAAAAGTTGTAGAACCTATAACTTATTATTATTCTACGAATAATTATTTAAAATTATTAGAAATTAATGGTTATGAGATTGACTTTACAAAAGAAACTTTTGAATATAAGATTAATGTTAAAAGTGATGTTACAGAACTTGATATTAAAGCCATTGCAGAAGATACTAAATCAAGAGTTGAAATTACAGGTAATGAGAATTTTAAAGTTGGCGAAAATATTGTCACTATTACTGTAACAGCAGAAAATGGGGATATTAGAGAATATAAGCTTGTGGTAAATAAAGAAGCTGAAAAAAAGGATGTTCTTACAGAAGTAGAAGGTTCATCTAATACTGCTGAAAAAGTTGTTATTATTATATTAATAATATTAGTAATATTAGGTTTATTATATCTTATTTTCAAAAAAGACGAAGAAGAAATGAGTATTGTGGATCCAAAGAAAGAAAATAGTAAAAATAATACTCATAAGAAAAAATAAATTTTCGAAAGATTGACTATAAAGGTCTTTCTTTTTTTATGTTTCTTTGTTATAATATTTATAATAGAAAGAGTGTGATTTCTATGAATAGAAAAGGTCAAGCATTAGTGGAGTTTGTTCTTATCTTGCCTATTTTTATATTTATTTTGTTTTCAATTGTTGACTTTGGAATGATTTTAAATAAAAAAAGCCAATTGGAAAATGTTAGTGTTGATATTATTAGTAGATTTAAAAATAATGATTCAATAGAAGATATTAAAAAGTCTTATGACGATTTACTTATAAATTTTGATAGCAACGATGTAGATATAGTTATTACTATTACTGCTGAAGTTGATATTATGACACCAGGACTTAATTTGGTATTAGGTGATCCTCATAAGATTACTATCGAAAGGATCATTCCTAATGTTTAGACTTAATAATAAGGGTCAAACTCTGGTGTTGTTTGTTATTTTATTTCCTATTTTTATCTTTATTATGGCAATTGTTTATGATATTGGATCTCTTTATTACGAGAAGGAAAGGTTAGATAATATTTGTTATATGACAATTGATTATGGGCTTGACTTAAATGGTGAAGTAGATGAGAATGATTTAATAGATTTAGTGATGAAGAATATTACTGATTTGAATGATATAACAGTTTTAATTGATGATGAGAACACTATTACGATTAGTTTAAATAAAAATGTCAAGGGGTTATTTGGAACGATTCTAAATATTAATACTACTCAAGTTGTTTCTGAATATAGGGGTAGCATTGTAAATAATAGAAAAGTAATCGAGAGGGTAGAGTGATATTATTATGGCAGGTAAAGTAATTAGTATTTCTTCTGTCAAAGGTGGTGTTGGAAAAACAACTATTTTGACTAATTTAGCGGGCATTTATTGCTCTTTAAATAAGAAAGTGTTGATTATCGATTTTGATTTATACTCTGGTGGAGTAGCAGTATCTTTAAATATTAAGAATGCCAAAGATATTTATATGATGATAGATAGTATGAGTAATAATAGATTTACTGAACTTAAAAATTATGTTACTACCTATAATAAAAACATTGATGTTCTAGCATGTCCTAAAGATCCTAGAGAAGCATCTAAAGTTGAAAGTAGATTTATTCCAATTATTTTTGATTTGGCTAAAAAAGAATATGATGTTGTTCTAGTTGATTCGAATCATATACTAGATGAGATTAATTTGACTATTTTAGATTATGTATATATGTCCCTTTTTGTTATTACTAACGATGTAGTTGACCTGAAGAATATGAAGAGTTTAGTTACTATTTTTAAGGATACAGGAAAAAAGAATTATCTTACTGTGTTAAATAATTCACGTGACACAGGAAAAGATTACCTTAGTTTATTTGATATAAGAAATATTATTAAAACAAATGTTGATTATACAATATCGAAGAATTATTATGTGAAAAATATTGATAAATATATTATTGATGGTGAAATTCTTACACTTAATAAAAAAATAAATATGTTTCATCAGCAGGATGTTAATAATTTAAAAAGAATGGCACTTGATCTAATAGATGATAGACATAATAGGGAGGAAAAATAAATGGCAAAGAAGAGTTTAACTGAAGCTTTTGAAGTAAAACCCAAAAATTTTTCTCCACTTAAAAATGTCAATGATTATGAAATTTTTAATGATAAAAATTTATTGGAAGAACTTCGAATTAAAATCGTACAAAATTTAATTGAAGAGAATATTCCTAATGATAAACTTTTAGATGATTATATAAATAACGAGATTGATAAGACTTTAGTTGGTTACGATCTTACTACTCTGGAAAGAAATCATGTTTTTAGTTTGATTCAAAATGAAATTACAGGATTTGGACCAATTACACCTCTACTAGAAGATGACTCAATTACAGAAATAATGGTTAATTCCCCTAATGAAATATATGTGGAAATTGATGGAAAGATTGTCAAAGATGAAACGGTTTCTTTTATTAATGATAAACATATAATTAGAACTATTCAGAGGATAGTCCAACCTTTAGGTCGTACGATTGATGCAGCTAATCCAATGGTTGATGCAAGACTTCGAGATGGTTCGCGTCTTAATGGTATTATTCCTCCCCTAAGTCTTAAGGGACCTATTTTAACAATTCGAAAATTCAATAAGAATCTTGAAAATATTGATGATTTACTTCGAAATGGAACTTTGACAGTAAATATGGCACGCTTTTTAGAAGCTTCTGTCGAAGCTAAACTTAATATAATTATATCTGGTGGTACAGGGTCAGGAAAAACAACTCTTCTTAATGTTTTGTCTAGTTTTTTAGGTAATGATGAGCGTATTATTACAATTGAGGATGCAGCTGAACTTAAACTTAATCAAAAACATGTTATCTCTTTAGAGACAAGAGTTACTAATTATGAGGGTGAGGGAGAAGTGACAATAAGAGATTTGGTAAGAAATTCTCTTAGGATGCGTCCCGATAGAATAATTGTCGGAGAAGTTAGAGGAAAAGAAGCTTTTGATATGATGCAGGCAATGAATACTGGTCATGAAGGATCGATTACAACTCTTCATGCCAATACGCCAGTAGATGCTATGAATAGACTAGAAACAATGATTTTAATGAACGAAATGGAAATACCCGTGTCAGCAGTGAGAGGTTATATTGAAAATGCTATTGATCTTGTCGTGCAAATAGATCGATTATCTGATGGAAAAAGAAAAATTACTTCAATAAGTGAAGTTGTTGGTATGAAAAATGGCGTTATTGAAATACAAGAAATTTTTTCTTTTAAACAAAAGGGTGTTATGGATGATGGATCAGTTATAGGGGAGTTTGGTTTATACAAAAGAAAACCGGCTGTTTATGATAAAATAGTAAAAAAAGGTTTTATTGATATCAAAGATATATTTGATTAGATAGAAAGGAAATGATAATATGGATAGTATTATTTTGTTACAAATTATATTTACAGTTATCTTATTTATTATTATCATTTTGATGTTAAGACAAAGTATATCTTTAAAAAAAGAAAAAAGAATAGGTTATTATTCTTTGGATCCTATTGTAGATAATAGTCTATCCTTAATTGATAAACTAATCGATAAGTATTTTCTCTTTGTTAAGTCGCAAAGAAAATTTATAGGGAAAATTAAATTTTTGAAAAAAAAATCACGAAAATATGAAAAATATATAAAGTATAAATATAGAGAAAGATTTGAAGCAATTGATTTTATTACAAATAAATTAGTTATTAGTTTTAATTTTTTGTTACTGACTATTTTTTCGCAAGTATTTACGATTAAAGTTTTGAGTATTTATGAACTTATTATTAACTATTTTATTGGTTATTATTTATTAGATATATATTTATTCTTTGATTATAAAAGGCAGATTAGGTTGATTGAAAATGAATTACTTAGAGCTATTATTATTATGAATAATGCTTTCAAAGCTGGTAAGAGTACTCTCCAAGCAGTTGAAATTGCTTCTTTAGAACTTCCTGAACCTATATGTGATGAATTTAAAAAGATGTATCTAGACATGAAGTATGGGTTATCGGTCGATACAGTTTTTGAAAGATTTGCGAAACGTGTTAATTTAGAAGAAGCCGTTTACTTATCTTCGTCCCTTACTATTCTTAATAAGACGGGAGGAAATATTGTCGAAGTGTTTTCTTCAATCGAAAGAACTTTATTTGATAAGAAAAAATTAAGAGAGGAGCTTAAGAATATTACGGCTAGCGCCAATATGATTGTCAAAATTTTACTTGTAGTTCCTTTTATCTTTATTGGTATTATATATATTCTTAATCCTAATTATTTTGATCCTTTATTTAGCTCCCCTTTGGGATATATTGTAATAGCTTTAATAGTTGTTATGCTCATTATTTATCTTTTAATTCTTCGTAAAATAATGAAAGTTGAGGTTTAAAGTTATGAAATATAAGGGTAATTTATCTTTAAAGTTATATAATAAAAAAATGGTTAATAGAATTCAAAAGAAAATTAATTTACTTGGCGTTTCTTGTAAGTATGATGCTATTACTTTTCTTAATGTTAGAATATTTACATCAATAATAATATTTTTGGTGGTGCTTATTTTTTCTTCTTATGGTTATATATTATCAATTGTATTTGTAATTTTGTACTATTATTTATTTGAAAGAATATTGCTCGATGAAAAAATAAAGAAGAGAACTACAAAATTGAATAACGAAGCTATTTATTTTTTTGAAGTTCTTACTTTATCTTTACAAACGGGAAGAAATTTAACGGAAGCTGTTACAATTACAGTTAATAGTATTGATTCAGAAATCTCTAAAGAATTTAAAGAAGCTATTAGACAGACGCGTTTTGGTAAAAGTCTGACTGAAAGCTTTAATGACATGCAAAAAAAGATTCCTTCGGATAGTATTAATAATATTATTTTGAGTTTGACTCAAGCTAATATGTATGGAAGCAGCATCATCGATATGATGTATAATCAGGTTGATTATTTGCGAGAAAGAAGAAAATTAGAAGTCAAAGCTACTATTTCTAAAGTTCCAACTAAAATAAGTATTATATCTGTATTTTTCTTTATTCCACTTATCTTACTTATTATACTTGCTCCAGCAGTACTTTCATATATTGGGTAGTTTACTTGACTAAAATGAGTATTAATAGTATGATAATAAACGAAAAAAATTATAAAGGAGGTATTTATATGTCAGGACATAGTAAATGGTCGACAATAAAAAGAAAAAAGGGAGCTATTGATGCGGAAAGAAGTAAAATTTTTCAAAAATTAGCTAAAGAGCTTTATGTTGCTGCGAAAACAGGTGATCCTAATCCCGAAAATAATCCTTCTCTTCGAATGGTTGTAGAAAAGGCTAAAGCTGAAAATATGCCAAAAGCTAACATTGAATCAGCCATTAATAAAGCTAAAAATAAAGGTGAAGATGAGAATTATGAGGCAGTTAGGTATGAAGGATATGGACCTAATGGTATTGCTATTATGATCGATTGTCTTACGGATAACAAAAATAGAACGGCTGGTTTTGTCCGCAGTACTTTAACTAAAAGAGGGGGAAATTTAGGTACTGATGGGTCAGTTAGTTATCTTTTTCAAAGAAAAGGGGTACTTGTACTTGAAAAAGAATATGATGAAGATAAATTAATGGAAGATGTTCTTAATATGAATATTATTGATTTCATAGTCGAAGATGATAGTTATATCATCTATACTGATCCTAATGATTTTATTACTGTTAAGGATGATTTAATTAATTGTGGATATAATAAATTTATTATGAGTGAAGTTACTTTTGTTCCAAACAGTTATATTTTACTGGCTCCAGAAGAGATGGAAAAGGTTTTTAACTTAATTGATGCTTTAAACGATTTAGATGATGTTCAAGCTGTTTATCATAATTTAGAGATATAGATATTCTTGATATTCTTTTGATTATATGGTATTATAATAATAGAAAAATAGTAGAGGTGATAAAATGGAATTTAAAAAATTAATTTTAATTTTAGCTATCACAGCTACTATTGTTTTTGGGTGTTTATGGGGAAGTACTTATGCTTACTATACTTATAGTGGTGGTACTTCTTTGAATGTTACAACTGGAAACGTTAATACGGGTGTTGTTGTCGTCTTTAATCAAAGTGAATACATGAATGTTAAGACAGGGGTTCCTATTGCTGAAAATGATGTTGATGCTTATGCAAGTAAAACAGTTTTTACTTTGAAGGCTGATAGTAGTATTTTAAACGGTTATGATGTAGCTGTATCTATTAGTTTAATTAACTTTAAAATTGATAACGATCTTCTTGTTAATGATTTAAGGTATGATTTCTCTTGCAATGATGGTACTACTACTAAAACTTTAGTTAGTGGTAGTGGTAACTATATTGACGATAATATTTATAATTCCGGTGTTTTACCATTGGGAACTTTAGCTACTTCAGATGGAAGTTTTAATATAAATAAAACTTATACTTGTACCTTTAGAGTTTGGCTTCAAGAGACAGGCAGTGATCAAAATCATTTGATGAATAAAAATCTTTCAGGTATTGTTAGAGTTAATTCTGTATTTAGAAAACAGTGAGGTTTTATTATGAAAAAATATAGATATATGGTTTTTATAATTTTGGGAGTTATCGTTTGTATAGCTTTAATTGGTGGCGGCACTTATGCTTATCTTCTCGTTACTACTGATCGTAAGAATATCAATACAAATACTGGAAAGTTAGAGGTAGTTTATAATATTTCAGATGATATAACAGGGGAACTCTTGCCTTCTTCTTCTTCTTCAGGATTAGAAGCTACTGCGACAGCTAGAATAACCGCTGATAGTGTGCCAGCGTATTTTAATATTTATATCAATCCTATTATTCTTGATGGACTTAATGTTCCGGCTCTTAAATGGAGTGTTATTGGTACTATGAAGAGTGGAAAGGGCATATCGATAATGTATACTAATTCTGGTGATTTTAGTGGGGCAAAAGAGGGGGAGGCAATTAAAATTGTCGACAGCTATCAACTTGACACTACTGTTACGTCTTTTACTATTCAGATTTGGTTAGATGGTAGTTTGATGACAGAGTCTATTGTTGGTAAAAGATTTAAAGCTGATATAACTTCTGATTCAGTTCCTATTACTAGTGAATTTTAAGAGAAGAAAAAATGGTAAACGTGATGTTTATTTACTTTTCTTTTTTTTTATAGTGTAGTATACTTATAATGGTGATAATATGAACAATACCGAGACTATTGTCGAAATAAATAGTAAGGAAGATGTATTAAAAGTTAATGACAAAACTAAATACATTGCTATTTCTATTAATAGTTCTGATAATGATCTAGTTAATTACTTTTTTGAGAATGGAAAAAGTTATTTATATACAGATATGTTAGATGGAAAAAGTAGTTATATTTATGCTAATTATGATATGTTTAGGATGGGTGAAGAAGTAATAGACGATATCATTAGTGGTATTGATCCTTCTTTTACCGCTCTAGAAAAAGTTAGATATATTTATATATTTTTAGGAACAAGAATTTGTTCTGATATTAATACTATCGCCGAAAAGAATACATCTATTTGTTTTAATGATTTTGCTTTAATTAATAATATTTGGGGTGTTATTGTAAAAAAAAGAGCAACTAATATTTCTCTTGTCAAGCTTTTTATGTATATATGTAGAAAAGTAAATATTAAGTGTGATATTGTCTGTGGAAATATGCATGGAAAGTATGTTAATAAAATATATTTAGATAATTCATATTTTCTTGTTGATTTGTATAGTGATTTATATAATATTCAAAGCATGTTTAAAACCAAATATTTTGGAGAATACAACGATGATAAGCTTCTCGACAAAAGAATTGGTTATATAAAAGAAGAATATAATAATACCTATATTGATAAGGTATTAAAAAAAATTGATTATACAAAGGAAGATATTGTTTATGTAGTACTTACTTTAACTTCTAAATTTTTGTTAGTAAATAAAATAGGAGTATGGGAACTAGGAAAGATTTATACAGATATATTTAGAAAATATTGTCCAAACTATGATATCAAAATTAATAATTTTTATGTATATGATAATAGTAGTGAAAAAGAACACTTTATTGTCATTAGTTATAATAATAAAGCATATGGTTTTAATTATCGTAAAAAAAGATTTGTCGAAGTAAATAGAACGGTCTTATTAGAAAATATAAAAAAATCTCGAATTGGTATTTATGAGAATGAAAATTTCTTTGTTGACGAAAAGGAAGTTATCGCATGATAGTCATAGTTATTTTATTACTCATATTAGTATTAATTTTATGCTCCCTTTGGGAAGTATCTTTTGCGGGATTAAATATAATTAGAATTAAAAAAATGGCTGATAATAAAAATAAAAAGGCTATGATTGTATATAAGCTTAATACAAACTATTCAGAGACAATAACGACAATATTAGTAGTCAATTGTATCTGTAGTATTGCGGTATCATCTCTTACAACTTATTATTTTTCTAGTTTATATGGAAGCGATTATATCTTTCTTGTTACCCTTATTTTAACGTTAATTATTTTAATTTTTAGTGAAATTATTCCTAAAATATTAGGAAGAGAATATGCTGAATATTTTGCATTAAAATTTTGTGTTCCATTAAAATTTTTGGTTTTACTATTTACTCCAATTAGTAAGATTGTAAGTATATTCGAAAAAAAGGTTAAGAATAATCATAAAGTAACCGCTACTAAAGAAGAATTAGTAGAAATTGTAAAAACAATAGAAAATGAAGGAGTTATTGAAGAAGAAGAGAGTATATTTATTCAAAATGCTGTTCTTTTAAAGAAATTAAGAGTGCAGAATGTTATGATAAGTGCCGAAGCTGTTTCGTATCTTTATGATACTGATTCTTCACAAAAGGTAAAAGAATGTGTGTTTCGTGATAAACATGATCGAATACCGATTATTTCCAAAGAAAAAAAAGCACTTGGAATTTTATACGAAGTTGATTTATTGGATGAGGTTTTAACTGATGGATCCATCAGTATTAAAAGAAATATGCGAGAACCAATATGTGTGAGTAAAAGTATGAATTTAGCTTCTTGTTTAGAGATACTGCATAATGATCGTGTTCATATGGCTTTAGTTGTTGATGAAGAAAATATATTTTTGGGTATAGTTACAATAGAAGATATTATTAATGAACTTATTCGTAGATAAATTGTTTTTTTTATTGTTTGTCGTTTATTTTTGTGTTATGATATATTTGTGATGAAATATGATAGTAAAGATTGAAAGACTGGCGCATAATTTTAAAGGTATTGGTAAAATAGACGGAAAAATTATTCTTGTCAATAATGCTCTTCCGGGAGAAATTGTCGATGTTAAGGTAGTTAAAGAGAAAAAGAAATATGCTGAAGCAGAGATTATTTCTTTTTTGAAAAAAAGTACGAGAAGAATCAGCCCTAAATGTCCATATGCGAGTAAATGTGGTGGATGTGACATTTCCTATATTGATTATATAATGTCTTTACAGTATAAAAAAGATATGGTAGTTGATATTATAAAAAGATATGCTGATATTGATGTTAATCCGAGTATTATTTCTGATGGCAATGTATATAAATACCGCAATAAGATAACTTTGCAGGTATTAAATGGTAAACTTGCTTTGATTGAGGAAAAATCACATAGACTTATAAATATTGACTATTGCCTTTTAGCTAATAATAATATTAATAATGTAATTATTGAAATAAATAATATGGATTTAAGTGGTGTACAAAATGTAATTATTAAAGGTAACGAGGAATTAATGGTTATTATAAATGGATGTATCGACGAGAAAAAGCTTGTCGCTATTTTAAGCAATCATGTTTCTTCAGTAATCGTCAATAATAAAGTTATATATGGAAAAGAATATATTACTATAAAAGTAAATACTTATAAATATGCTCTTTTTCCTTTTTCTTTTTTTCAAATTAATACAAATATGATTAAGAGTTTATATGATAGAATACTTAAATATGCTGGTAAGGGACAGTTTTTATTAGATTTATATTGTGGAGCGGGAACGATAGGTATTTATTTGGCATCTAATTTTGAATTGGTTAAGGGTATAGAGCTTAATCAGGATGCTATTCGGAGTGCAAATTTAAATAAAAAGATAAATAATATAGATAATATTGTTTTTGAGTGCAAAAGTGTTAATGATATAAATAAAATTACAGAAGATGTTGTAATTGTTGATCCTCCTCGTAATGGGCTAGATCCTTCTATTACTGATAAGTTACTTAAGAGTTTGGCAAAGAAGATAATATATGTTTCTTGTAAACCTATAACTTTAGCTAGAGATTTAAATGTATTAAAAGAGAAATATATTCTTCAAGATATTATATTATTTGACATGTTTCCTAATACTAAACATGTTGAATGTGTGTGCGTATTGAACAGACGTTAAATTCTTATAAATAAAGGAAAAACAAATTGTTTAGTAGATCTAAAAAACAATAAAATAAAAATATATGAAATAAAAAATAAGAATAACAATAATAATTTTAACGAAATACAATAAGTCATGGGAATATATTTATATAAAGATAAGAATGGTTTAAACAATATAGAAGTTAAAATGGTTGATAGTAATGGATGATTGAATCGGGAACACTATAATCTAGATATGATAGTTGTAATTGGTTTTAGGGTTAACTCAAAGGAAGTAACAAAATTTAGAATCTGAAAAACTAAAATGTTAAAAGAAGAAGTAGCATATAAAAATGAAGAAAAAATACAAGTTAATAATTATTAGTTTAGATTATATGAAAAGTGTTTTTCATTTTGATATGTGCCTAAAGCAGAGTGTAATATTTTTATATAAATGGATAATAGATGAAAATAAATAATGGATATGAAAGAAAAATTTTGCTCGGAGTCGAAAAAATACCTTTTATATCATTTTTGATATTGCAGATAAAATTATGAACGTGAAAAACAATTAAATTTTTGATTTACTAGATAATTTATTAAACTGAATTAATTCAAGAGATTGAGTTGATTTTTTATTTTAATAATAACCTAAATTAATTAGGAATTCTAGTATCAGTTTGAATTTATTTAATCTTATGTCTATAAAGTAAGAGATATCTATGGAGATTCTAGATGATCAAGATAATGATAGGGTAAGTATTTCAAAGAATTAATATTCATGTAAAAGGTCTTTCATATTTTTATATTGACATAACAAAGACTATGAAATATAATATGTATAAAAAAATAAAGGAGGATACATGAAATTAAAACAGTTACCTAATACGGAGAAACCTCGTGAAAGGTTTATTAATTATGGTAGAGAAAATATTTCTAGTTCGGAACTTATTGAAATTATATTAAAATCAGGAACGAAGAAAAATTCAATAAAAGAAATATCTCATAATATACTTTCTTCTGTTAATAATATTAATGAACTTGCGGATAAAGAAGTTGGAACACTTATGAATATTGAGGGGATGACAAAGATAAAGGCTATAGAAGTAGCAGCGGCTATTGAATTAGGAAGAAGAGTTTATCAAACGATTAGAGAAGAGGAATTGTTTACTTGTAATGATCCTATCACAATTATAAATTATTTTAATTGTTTGTTTAAAGATAAAAAGCAAGAACTTTTTTATGTAATATATTTAGATAATCAAAAAAAATTTATTGATAAAAAATTATTATTTATGGGTACCGTTAATTTCTCATTAGTTCATCCACGTGAGATATTTAAAGAGGCTTATTTGTTATCTGCTAGTTATTTTATTTGTATTCATAATCATCCTTCGGGGAATGCTAGTCCTAGTAAAAATGATATTGATATTACCAAAAAATTAAAACAAATAGGAGAAATACATTTAATACCATTACTGGATCATATAGTTATTGGAAAGGATAATTACTATAGTTTTTATGAAGATAATAATTTAGATTAAATAGTAAAATAATCTTTTATTTTTATGTAAAATATTATATAATAAAAAAAGATAGGGTGTGATATAATGTTTGGCAAGAAAAAAAAAGCTATACCTAAAAAGTATGTAGCTATAATTATAGTTATTTTAATAATAATTATATTAGTTATTTTTTCATTTACATTGAGAAATGAAAAAAAACTTAATCCTGTCGAATCGTTTATTAGAGATATAACAATATATATTGAGAAAATAGTCACATATCCTTTTAACTATTTAGCGGATAAAATAGATGATTATAATAAATTAAAATCAGTTTCTAAAGATAATGATATTCTCGAAACATCAATAGATCGAATTGAGTCTATTGAGGCTGAAAATATTGAACTTAGAAGACAGCTCGAAAAGATGAAAGAAGAACTTAATATTGAGTATACGCTATCTGATTATGAATATTTGAATGCTACTGTTATTAGTAGAAACATTGGTTATTGGTATAATATAATAACTATTGATAAGGGAAGTTATAATGGTGTCGAAAAAGATATGGTAGTAATTAATTCTAAAGGTCTTATTGGAAGAGTAATTAGAGTTTCAACCTTTTCTTCGGATGTAAGACTTATTACTACTAGTGATACAAATAATAAGATTTCTGTTCATTTAACTAATGGTGATTATGATTTGTATGGTCTTATTAACAATTATGATTACAATGGTAATTTTTTAGAGATAGAGGGTATTAGTAACACAAAAGATGTTAACATAGGAGATTATGTCTATACTTCTGGATTAGGTGGTGTTTTTCCTTCAGGAATACTAGTTGGAATTGTAACTGAAATATCGACAGACTCTTATGATTTAGCTAAAATAATAAAAGCTACTCCTTCGGCAGATTTTACGGATATTAATTACGTTAGTATCTTGAAAAGAAAGGATGCTAAATAATGCTTTGGGTAATTATTTATTTATTTTTTTCTTTTATATTGGAAGGATTTATGTCAAATATTTTTTTTAGTACCTTGTCCGATGTCAGTATTTTTTCAACTATTTATACAATAGTTGCAGTAGTAGTTATTTATCCGTATTTTATGAATGAGAAAAAATATTTTTTAATAGTGGGTTTTTGGGGACTTTTGTTTGATTTTGTTTATACATCTACGTTTCCCCTTAACTTGCTAATCTTTCTTTTAATAGGGTTTATTGTTAAATTACTTAATAATCTTTTGCAGAGTAATGTTCTTACTAATAATTTAATTAGTTTTCTTTGTATTGTATTTTATCATATATTTTCTTTTGTTATTTTGACGATTGTCGAATATGGTGATTACAATATTATGCTTCTTTTTAATATTATTATTCATAGTATATTGATGACTTTGATATATGCTACAGTGGGATATTTTATATTTAAATTAATATTTAGTAAATTTGGTTTAAAACAAATTAAGTAAAAAATTTCTTTATATAAAGAAATTTGGTTTATTTTCATCACTTATTATGGTACTACTATTATTAGAGACTTCATTTTTGGTGTTTTTTTCTGTAGCTTGTGAAGAAGAGATTATTTTTTCTTTACTTGTTTCTTGTTGTTTACCATCGGTTTCATCTTTAAAAACGGAAGCTATTTTTAACATAGAACGCATGTTATTCATCATTGGACCGACTTCTTTGACAATAGGTATTGCCTGGTTAACAACTCCTAATGCTTTTGAAGCATTTCCTAACATTCCTGACCAATTGATACCTTTGATGCCAGAAAGGATGCCTCTTCCTCTAAAAAGTCCTCCTGTTGCTAATCTAGAAAGTCCCCCTCTTCCTAATCCTGTTCCCATTGTTCCCATCATTGATCCATATGGTATATTGTTCATCATCATAGGTCCATTCATCATATTTGGCATCATAAAAGGACCTCCTAAATTATTTCCATACATTATAATACCCCTTCCTAAAATAATATATGAAAAAGATAAAAAAATGTTAAAATATTTATAATGTATGTTATAATAATTATGTATAGAATAGGTGATCAAATGGGAAATATGCAAAATAATAATATTTCTAACCATAATATTAATAATTCTTTTCGAGCAACTTCAACCGTTTCAGCAGATAATGTTATTGTCAAGAAAAAAGCAAGATACAAATATACGGTTTTTGATAAAAATGGTAAGCAAATTAAGGGATATTTTGATGCCTTTAGAAGAATTGATGTAGAATCATTTTTGACAACACAAGGTTATAAAATTGCTGAAATAAGAGAAGTTAAAATAAGTAAAATTTCATCTTTTTTAACTTTTCAAAATGAAATGCGTTATAAAGATTTAACTTTCTTTTTAACACAACTATCTACTTATATTAAGTCGGGTATTCCTCTTACTGATTCGATTGTAATATTAAGTAATCAGACTAAAAATAAGAAGCAAAAAGAATTATTTAAAAGAGTTGTCTATGAACTTACTACTGGTGTTGCTTTTAGTGAAGCTTTAGCAAGGCAGGGCAATGTTTTTCCTAGATTGTTAATTAACATGTTGAAGGCTTCAGAGCTTACTGGTAATTTAACGGAATCATTAGATGATATGGCTAGTTATTATAAAACTGCCGATTCGAATAGAAAACAGATCATTTCAGCTCTTACTTATCCTAGTGTTGTTCTTGTTATTTCTGTCGTAGTACTTGCTTTTTTATTGATCTTTGTTGTTCCCAAATTTGAAAGTATTTATTCACAGTTAGGTTCTGATTTACCAGGTATTACTAAAGCATTAATTGCTGCAAGTAATTTTCTGCAAAATAATATTATTAAAGTGGTTTTAGTTCTAGCAGCTATTATTGTAATTTTAATTGCAATGTATAAAAATATTAAAAGATTTCGATTTGCTGTTCAATTTCTCATTATGCATATACCAGTAATTAAAGATATTATTATTTATAAGGAAGTTATTATGTTTACGAAGACCTTTTCTTCTTTAGTAAAACATGATGTTTTTATAACTGATAGTATTGAAATGTTGGGTAAAATTACGGGAAATGAAATATATAAGAATATAATAAAAGAAGCAGTTACTAATTTAAGTGCTGGTGAAGGTTTATCGCGAGCTTTCGAAAATAAATGGGCTTTTCCTCGAATTGCTTATGAGATGCTTGTCACAGGTGAAAAAACAGGTAGGTTAGGACCTATGATGGAAAATGTGGCTAATTATTATGAAGAAGAACAGAAAAATTTGGTTCAAAGGCTTAAAAGTTTAGTTGAACCAGTTATGATTGTAATGTTAGCACTTATTGTGGGAATAATTCTTTTGTCAATATTGATACCTATGTTTAGTATGTATAGTGAAGTATTATAGGTGGTAAAATGGAAATATATGTATATATATTGCTGTTTATTTTTGGCAGTGTAATGGGAAGTTTTTTAAATGTGGTAGCGGTTAGATTATCAAACAATGAATCTATCTTATGGCCTCGTAGTCATTGCCATAATTGTCAACATAGGCTTAAATGGTACGAATTAATACCTATTCTTTCATATATAATTCAAAAAGGAAAAAGTAGATGTTGTAAGACGATAATTCCTCCCAGTTATTTAATAATTGAATTAGTTACAGGAATTTTGTATATGGTTTCTTATCATTCCTTTGGTTTTAGTTATGAATTTATTATTAGTTTGATATTTATATCGAGCTTAATCATTATTATTGTTAGTGATATTGAATATATGATAATTTTAGATGAAATAATTGCTATTTCGTGTATATTAATTATTATCTTAAATTGGATATTCTGGGATCTTGATTATACAGCAATTAGAATTATTTGGGCAATTCTCTCCTTTGTCTCTATGTACGTGATAAAGTTAATAGGTGATAAAATTTTTAAAAAAGAGTCAATGGGAGGAGGAGATATTAAATTAATGTTTCTATTTGGATTAGTAATAGGTTATCCTCTAGCAATTTGTAATATATTTTTAGCAACATTTATTGCTTTTCCTGTTGCTATATATGTATTATTACGGAGAAAAGACAGTCTTATTCCGTTTGGTCCTTTTTTGGCAATGGGAGCGATTCTTATTCATATATCTAAAGTAGAAATCTTTGATATTATAAATAAATTGATAAAATAGTTTAGAAGGGAGATATTATATGAAACAAAAAATATCCGCTAAAACACTATATTTAATAGGGGTAATTAGTATTGGATTAATCTTATTGGCCGCTGGATCTACTTATGCGATGTTTGTAGCTAGTGCTGTCATAGATGATCCCATTACTTTAACTTCGACGATTTCTTCTACTAGTGAACTTTTTGATACAATTGATATATCGTTGGAAAGTGGAGAAGTAAAAACTGTAACTTTATATGTAGCTAATACAACTAATAAAGATTTAAACTATGCAAGTTGGTATATTTCTGACAATGCTGATACAATGGTAGGTGTTTCGTATGATTCACAAGATTCTTCTTCTGGAACTATCTTAAGAAATGGTATTGTTTCTACTGGTAATAGTTCTCAAAAGGTAATAACGATTGTTGTTAAAAATACAAGTTCTTTTCCGGCCAATGTGAATGTAGGTATTGCCTCTAGTGAAGATTCTATAGTTCTTTCAGAAAATATGGTTTTAATAACTAATAAGATTAGTGCTACAAGTTATAATGTTACTATCAAGAAAAAACTTGGTAATACAATTTATGACATTTCTTCACAAATAGTTTCTGCGGGAGATAGTCCTTCTTTTAGTAATATTTTAGGTGATTCTTTTTATCCGCTTTATTTGAATACAGTCTGTACTAATAATCAAACTTATAATACTAATATCTCTACTTCTACTGGTAATGTCCAGCTTGTCAATCTTACTTTAAATAGTGTTAGTCAGGATACGGTCTGTATTGTAAATTTTTATACTAATACGTATCTAGTACGGTTTGATGTCAATTATTATGGCGGAGTATATAAAGAGAATTATCAAACAGTAACTGCTGCTATAGGTCAAAATGTTAGTGTTGATATTACTAATGAATATCCTGGTACATATAATTATTGTAATACATCTTGTACTAACAGTCAAAAGCCAATAGTAACTAATCTTTCTTCTACTGCTAATCCTGTCCATTTTGATTTTTCAGTAACTGATCATACTGTATGTACAGTTAATTTTAGTAAAGATGTATGTTTTTAACTATCCAAATTACTGGGTAGTTTTTTTATAATAAAAACGTTATTTGTTGAAAACATGGGCAAAATATTATATAATTATATTGGTGGTATATATGGAAGAGATTATAAAGAAGATATATGATTATTCTCTAGAAGATATAATGGGGAAAAGTTTTGGACGATATTCTAAATATATTATTCAAGATAGAGCAATTCCTGATGTTCGTGACGGTCTTAAACCTGTTCAAAGAAGAATACTATACTCTATGTATAAAGAAAAAAATACCTATGATAAACCAACAAAGAAAAGTGCAAATGCTGTCGGAATGGTAATGGGGAAGTATCATCCGCATGGAGATAGTTCGATATATGAGGCTATTGTTAGAATGAGTCAGACTTGGAAAAATCAGGCACCATTAATTGATATGCAAGGTAATAACGGTTCGATAGATGGTGATCCTCCAGCGGCTTCTCGTTATACGGAAGCGAGACTTTCAAAAATAGCGGGAGAGCTTCTTAGAGATATTGATAAAGAAGGTATTGTTCCTATGGCTCCTAATTATGATGACAGTCGTTTAGAACCTACTGTTCTTCCCAGTAGGTTTCCTAATTTATTAGTTAATGGGACGACGGGTATTTCAGCGGGATATGCAACGAATATTCCTCCTCATAATTTGGGGGAAGTAATTGATGCAACCATTTTTAGGATCGATAATCCTAATAGTCGTTTTGATACAATACTAAATTATATTAAGGGTCCTGACTTTCCTACAGGAGGAATTGTCTTTGGTTCTAGTGGTATTAGAAGTGCCTATGAAACAGGAAAAGGAAAGATTTTTATAAGGGCTAAGGTTAGTGTCGAAAAAAATAAAATTATTATTAAAGAAATACCTTATGATGTCAATAAAGCTGTTTTAGTTAGAAAGATTGACGAAATAAGACTAGATAAGAAAATTGATGGAATTATTGAAGTTAGGGATGAATCAGATAGGTTTGGCTTACAGATAGTTATTGACTTGAAGAAAGATGCTTCTGCTTCTGATATTTTAAACTATTTATATAAGAATACCGACCTGCAAATATCATATAATTTTAACATGATAGCTATTGTCAATAGAAGGCCTATGCAGCTTGGTATTATGGGCATATTGGATGCTTATATTGCCCATCAGAAGGAGATCGTCTATAAGGGAACTGCATTCGACTTAAAGACAGCGAAGACAAGCTATCATATTATAGAGGGGCTTATTAAAGCAATATCGATATTAGATGAAGTCATTTTTACAATTAGAAAATCGAAGAATCGAGCTGATGCTATTTTAAATTTAGTTAGCCAATATAATTTTACTGATCAGCAAGCAGAAGCAATTGTTAATTTACAGTTATATCGCCTTACTAATACTGATATTGTAGCTTTGAATGAAGAAAAAGAAAAATTGGAGGAAAAAATTAAGATTTATGAAGAAATTTTAATTAATTCTGAAAAACTTAATTCAGTCATAAAAGATGATCTTCGAAAAATAAAAAAAGAGTATTCTATTTCTCGAAAAACCGAAATTAGAGAAGAATTAGATGAAGTTAAGTTTGATACGACGAAAGTTATACCTAAAGAGAATGTTATAGTGATGGTAACAAAAGAGGGCTATATAAAAAGAGTTGCTTTAAGAAGTTATCTATCTTCTAACGGAGAGGATCTATCTCTTAAAGAAAAAGACTATATACTTGGTCTTTATAATATTACGACAGTAGATGTTTTATTAATTTTTACTAATTTTGGTAATTATCTTTATCTACCTGTTTATGATATTCCAGAAGCAAAATGGAAAGAACTTGGAAAACATATTAGTAATGTAATTAGTCTCGATGCCGAAGAAAAACTCATTGGCGTTATTCCAGTTGATGATTTCAGTGAAGAGAAGTTTATTACAAGTTTTTCAAAAGATGGTATGGTTAAGCGAAGTAAATTAGCGGATTTTAAAGTTCAAAGATATAGTAAATCTATGAAGATGATGAATCTAAAAGATGAGGATGAAGTCATTGATGTTACCGACAGTGATGATACTAATGTTTTGATAGTTACTAAAAATGGTTATGCTCTATGGTATGATGTTAATGAAATTCCAATAGTAGGTATTAAAGCAGCGGGGGTTAAAGCAATTAACTTAAAAGATGATCAAGTTGTTTCGGGAATTATTTTTAACAGTAATGAAGAATTTATAACTATTATAATGGATAAAGGTACCGCTAAAAGGATGCATCTTATAGGATTAGAAAAGACAACGCGTGCTAAAAGAGGATCTTTGCTTATGAAGACTATTAAGAGTAATCCTAGTAAAATTATTAAAAGTTATGTTACAGATTCAAAGAAATTAATTGGTATTGTTTCTGAAAATTATAGTAAGATTATAAAGATAAATGAAATTGCAATTATGGATAAGGCTAGTAATGGTTCTTATATTATTAAAGATAAAATTATTGATTCATTTTTAGTAGCTAATTTAGCGGATAAAAGTAATAAAGAGGATTCTAATAAAGAAAGACTTTTAAATACTAATAGTAATATATCATTAAAAGAAATTGATGATAAGTTATTTGATATCGATAATATAATAGGAGAGATCAGCAATGAATGATATTTATGAGTCTGGTGAAAATATTAGTAATATTTCTTTGTTAATTAAATATATGAATAATTTGACTAATCAATATTATGTTCAAAAAGTGGGCGGATATGCCCCTTTAATATATATGTTTGGTAAGTGTTATTATTTTGCACGAGGTGTTAAAAGTGTCATTCCATATGCTGAAATATATATTACGAAGGATCCTCTTCATGTATTTTTAAAAATAGGCAATTATTTTTGGGATGCAGAAGGAATGCTTTTAGAGGGAATTAATTATCAAACTAATGATATCTTTCCGGTAGATTTAAATGATCAAGAAATGATGTACTTTATCGATAATTCTGTAGCTAATCCATATGATGATAAATACTTATTGCCACTACTATATGAAATCGCTCAAATGGCTGATGCAACTGTTCGAGAGGATCAAAAAGTAAAAAGAAAATGTTAACTTTGGTAAGGAGAGATGGTAAATGATATATGTTAGAGATATTATTGAGAAATGCGGTGGAATACTTCTTTGTGGGGATATGAATCTTTCTTGTGATAATTTTTCTAAAGATACTCGTACTATTAATGAAGGGGATATTTATATAGGAATAAAAGGAGAACATTTTGATGGGAATCTTTTTTATAAGAAGGCTTTTGATTTAGGGGCTAAAGCCTGTATTTTAGATAATATAGATGAAGAAGATATTGGAGATGAATATCAGAAAAAAACAATAATTAAAGTTGATAATACGGTTTTGTGTCTACAGAATTTAGCTCGTTACAAGAGGAGTCTATATGATATTCCTGTCGTAGCTATTACTGGTAGTGTTGGCAAAACATCGACAAAGGATATGATCGCTTCTGTTTTGGAGCAAAAATTTAAAGTTTTAAAAACAAATGGTAATAATAATAATCATATTGGTCTTCCTCTTACCATTTTGCGATTAAAAGATGAAGAGGTAATGGTTTTAGAAATGGGAATGAATAATAGAGGAGAGATAGAAACTTTGGCAAGCATTGCTAGACCTACGATAGGAGTAATTACAAATATTGGCACGGCTCATATTGGCAATTTAGGTTCAAGAGAGAATATTTTAGCTGCCAAATTAGAACTTATAAAGTTTTTGAGTGGACCTTTAATTATTAATAATGATAATGACTTACTACACGATTATATGGAAAAAATTAAAACATCATGTGATGTTATAACATTTGGTATTACTAATGATAGTGATTATATGGCAAATAATATTGACAGTAGTTTTAAACATTTTCAAATAAATGGTAATGATATTACGTGTTTAGTAGGAAATAGGGCTTTTATCTATAATTCGTTAGCGAGTTATGCTGTTGGGATTATTCTAAATGAAAGTTTTTCTGATATAAAAAAAGGAATAAGTAGTTTTAAATTAACAGAAAATAGGTTAGAGTATAAAAAAACTAAAAATGGAGCTTTATTAATAGATGATACTTATAATGCCTCATTAGATTCGATAAAATCTTCACTTGAAATATTAAGGAAAGAACATGGTAAGAGAAAGATAGCTGTTATAGGCGATATTTTAGAATTAGGAAAATATAGTGAAAGTATTCATTTAGAGGTTGGTAGAGAATTATATAATAGTAATTTGGATTTAGTCATTACTATTGGCACTGAAACTAAATATGTTGATGATTATTTAAAGAATAATGGTTTTAACAATGTTTATCATTTTTTTAGAGAAGAAGATGCACATGAGTTTATTAAGGAATTATTAAAAGAAGGAGATATTGTTTTGCTGAAAGGATCACATGGGATTAATCTTAAGAATATAGTGTCATATTTGTTAAAACAGGATTAAACAGTTGTTGACAAAGCTTTTATTATGTTGTATAGTAACTTTGACCTATATGAGGGTAGTTTTATCAAAGGAAAAGTGATACGATGAATCTATTTATTTGTTTGTTTGGTCCTAGTTTGCTAGCGATTAAATTATTTGTTTCATTAAATAAGAAAATTTCTAATAGGGATATGTTTATGTATTATGGAATCTTTGTTTTTCTTTTAAATTTTATTGCTTCGTTTTTAACATATTTATTTTGGGGATTTGATGGCAATATTAATAAAGAAATATTAAATAGCAATCTTTTTGCCTTAAAATATACTTTGTTGGCTACTATTATAATTTTATTTGTTGTGCCATTATTTGATATTATAATTAAAAATATTAATATTTCTTTTGAGGTAGTGAAAAATGAGAAAAGTAAGTAAGATACTTAAATATTTTCCTATATTATTGTCTGCAGTTATTATTATGCTTTCCTTATATATTATGGGGGAAGTATATAATGCTTCTTTTGATCAATTAATATTTAGTTTATTAAAAACTGAGGGGACTAGTTTTAATGCTATTTCATATGGCCTTTTTTATGTGTCAATTGGAACTTTATTGTTATTGCCTGTTTTAAGTTTTCCTATTATTACTTTTAAAAGATCGATAATATTAAATATTAAAGTTGGTAGAAAAAGTTTAAATAAGCAGCTTTTACCTGTAAAAAATTTAAAATTTTATAATATAATTCTAATTGTAATATCGATATGTTTCTTATTTTATACTTCTGGTTTTTTTAATTATCTTTATTTTAATACTCGTAGAACAAACTTGTTTGAAGATTATTATATAGATGCTAATAATATAAAAATTAGTTTTCCGGAGAATAAGCAAAATCTTATTTATATATTTTTAGAATCGACAGAGGCTTCTAATTTTAGTAAAGAAAATGGTGGCGTTTTCTCTTCTTCTCTTCTACCAAATCTTGAAAAATTGGCTCTAGAAAATATTAGTTTTTCTAATAATAATTTTTTAGGTGGAGCTCAAGAATCTTATGGGAATAGTTGGACAATAGCCGCGATGATAGCCCAAACGGCCGGAATACCTTTAAAAGTGACCGCTAAAGATATTTCAAAAGATAGTACTGATTTTGAAAAGATTGCTAATTTAGGTGATATTCTTAATCATAATGGTTATAATAATTATTTAATTCTTGGTTCTGATGCCAATTTTGGAGGGCGGAAGCAGTATTTTGAAACACATAATTACGAAATAAATGATTACTATACGGCTATTTCTGATGGTATAATAGAAAAGGATTATTTTGAATGGTGGGGATATGAAGATTCTAAACTGTTTACTTATGCTAAAAAGAAACTAGAGTATATTTCACAAAATGCTGAACCTTTTAATCTAACTTTACTGACAGCGGATACACATTTTACAGATGGATATTTGGATAAGTCTTGTTATAAGAAGTTTGATAAAGCATATGCCAATTCTTTTTATTGTTCTGATAATATGGTTTATCAATTTATTAAATGGATTCAAGAGCAACCTTTTTATGAAAACACTACTATTATTTTGAGTGGTGATCATTTGACGATGCAAGATGATATTTACGATGGTACTAATAGTAATTATGTTAGAACAGTTTATAATGCCTTTATTAATTCTAGAATTAACTTTATTGAAAATAAGAATAGAGTATTTACTACTTTTGATATGTTTCCTTCTACACTAGCGGCACTTGGTGTTAAAATTGAAGGAGATAGACTTGGTTTGGGGACTAATCTTTTTTCAGATAAAAATACAATTCCTGAAGAAATAGGTCTTGATAAATTTAATAATGAACTTCAAAAATACTCTTCTTATTATAATGAAAAAATTCGTTGATTGTTATCAAAAAAATAAAAGGGTTTTAATCCTTTTATTTTTTATATTATAGTTATCGTTCGCTTTAATGTTTGTTTTTCTTTGTTGTATGTTATAGTGTAAGTTATTTCGTATTGTCCTTTTTCTAAAGAATTGATATTATTTACTAATTCACTTGAAGCAGTAAAAGTTGTGTTATTTATTTGATAAGTTATTGTTACTTCATCGGTTACATCTTTTCCATTGTAAGTAGCTTTTATTCCGGCTTCACTATAAGAACCTTTCACAACGGAAAAACTTTCTTCACCATTTAATGTGACTTTCAATTTATCATCTTCAATTGGGGTACTGCTACCATCACTTTTGATATCAATAGATGTTTCGTCACTGGCATTATTTTTAAAGTTCTTGTATTCAGCTTTTACTACTATTTCAATATTACCACTAGTTGTTGGCATATATACATATTCAGTTTCTTCAGTAAAGGCAATTCTTTCTAATACTCCCGAACTATCTTTTATATAAATACCGAAACCAATTCCTCCAAGTGTATTTTTATTGTAATCAAGACGATTTTTAAGATATTGAGCTGATTGATTTCCATATACAGAATTACTGAAATATTGACTTAAATAAGTTTCATCTAGAATATCAGGTACTTTCCAGTTCCAAGTTAGTTTATACCCACTAGAAGTTTTTGAACTTTGAAGATTAGTTATTGGATCTAATTTGTCATATCTTTTTGATACTTCAGTTGGTTGTGTACCTTTTTTAAAATATTCTGTCATTTTCATATTATCTGGTGTATATTCACTAGGTAATTCTGCTGGCCACGTTTCTTTTTCGACTGTTACTGCTACCACAGAAGATGGCATTTCCCATTTTTTAGTTGTTTTAGGAATGTATTTCATAATTGATTGCATAACAGCATCCTTAGGAGCACTAGCTCCACTTAAGTAATGTTCACTCGTTACTTCTTCGTATCCGTACCAAAGGGCTATCGAATATTCAGGAGTGTAGGCAACTGTCCATAAATCGTTAACAGCTCCACCAGGTAGACCGTATTTCTCAATAATAGAATCTGGTAAATTAGATGTTCCTGTTTTAGCGGCGACAGTAGATCCGTATACGCGGGCTCCTCCATTAAATCCTGCTTCAACAGCGTATTGTAAGACGTTATTCATAAGATAAGCTGTCGAATCAGACATTACTTTTTCTTTACTTTCAGTAAATTCTTCTACTTTGCCACCGTTTCGGTATTCTATTTTTATTACAGCATGTGATTCAATATGATAACCGCCATTGGCAAAGCAAGCATAAGCTTCAGCCATTTCTAAAGGAGTTACTCCATAAGACATCCCACCAATAGAATAAGCTTCATTGATAAGATTATCGGCACCATTATCATATTTTTTATAATTTTCATCTTTGGTACTATAAGCAATATTCAAACCTAAACCGTTAACAAAATTGACAATATTCTTTTTATCTACTTGTTGGAAAGCCTTTAGAGCAGGGACGTTTCTTGAATAACTTAAGGCTCTACGTAATGTTATCAAACCTTCGTATGCGCCATCCCAGTTTCCTACTTCAGGACCATTTGTGTAGGTCCATTTTTCATCATTAAATAGGGTGTATGTTGAGAAATTGTTATATTCAAATCCTGGACCATAATCAAATAATGGTTTGGCTGTACTTCCTGGCTGACGATATGCTTGGGTGGCGTAATTAAATGTTCTTTCTCCTTCACGGTTACGTCCGGCACCAATAGCAACAATAGTTCCATCATTTACATTAGTAACAGCAATTCCAGCTTGAACGTAATCATCAGCCCAACTGTGTGCTTCTCCAGAAAGGACTTTATTAATACCATCTTGGATATCACGATCAAGAGCTGTATATATTTTCATTGGTACTTGTGCAGGATTATAACCGGTTTTATTTTCAATTTCTTCAATAACAGTATCGATATATCCTTGATAATCGCTTTCTTCACCAACGCCTACTAACATACTTGTTATATCGACGGCATTAGCCATAGCTTCTTCTTCTTCAGTAATATAGCCATGTCTAACCATTAGCGATAGGACAGTACTTCTTCTTTTAGCGGCGGCTTCCGGATCTTTGTATGGATTGTATCTATTTGGAGCTTGATACATACCGGCAATTAGAGCGGCTTCCGGAAGTGAAAGTTCGGAGACTGTTTTGCCGAAGTAGTATTTGCTAGCTTCTTCAACACCATAAATGTTGCCTCCTAGACAGCTATCATTAACATAGAATTCTAATATTTCTTCTTTAGTATATTTTTTTTCCATAAAGAAGACTGATAGATATACATCTTTAAATTTTCTGATAATACTTCTACTAGTATCAGTTAAATTATTTTTGACAACTTGCATTGTTAGAGTTGATGCTCCACCACCATCTTGTCCTAGTAATTGCTGAATAGAAGCTTTTAAAAATCTTGCCATATCGACGCCATTATGTTGGTAGTAGCGCGAATCTTCGGTAGCGACAATCGCATCTATAAGAACTTGGGGTAATTCATCATAGGTAACTGATTCTCTCTTTTGAGCTCCAAGTGTTGCAAAAACTTCACCATCTTTATCATACATGACTGTCTGGTCTTGATTTACTAAAGCATTAGGATCAAAATTTCCTGTACTTATTACAATGTAAATCATAAAAATTGCTATTAGCAGGACAAAGAAAATGGCTAGTCCTAAAAAAATAGTTAAGATTTTTTTACCAATTCCTTTTTTCTCTTTTTCATTTCTCTTTCTCTTTTCGGTATTTTTATTTGTTCTTTTTTTACTTGTTTTTTTCTCTTTTTCTTTTTTTAAAGTTATTCCTTTTTTACGATCACGAGAACTCACAAACTCAACTTCCTTTCTATTGAACAAGTATTTGTTCTTTTTAATTTTTAATTTAATAATATTATTTGGTTTATGGTATACAATAATTAATAGTATTGTAATTAATAATATTCGGTTTATGACTTTTGATGTAACAATTATAACGATTAGATCTAAAAATAAGATAGTAATTAAAATATATAATTTTATAGTAAATATTTATCGACAATTTTTAAGTAATCTAAACGAGGGGCATATCTTAATTCTAATAAATAGCCTTTTTCCTTAAAATAATCAATAGGAATAGATTTTCTATCTTCTAAATTAAGAAAACTAATTAAATCTTCACCTCTTAAGAGATAATCTTTATTTAAAGAGGAAAATCTTATTATTAAGAAGACAATTCCTTGATGTTCTAAAAGTTTTCTTACATAATCAATTTGATGTCTATGGATATTACTGATAGGAAAACTTGTTTTATTTTTGGTTTCTTTAGCATCAAATTCGATATACTTCCCTTTGTATATCCCGTTATAATCGAGAGTTGATGGCGCTTCAAAAAAGCCATCGGTGATTTTCATATTTTTATAGTCCACCTTGCTTATTCTGATGGGAGTAGGTTTTTTATATATTAAGGCTATATTATACTTATTATAGTATTTATTTGTTTCGTTAATATCATTTTCCAATCCCATTCCGCGATTAGCAAATGTACTGTTGAAATTAATTTTGTAATTCAACTTTTATCACCTATTTAATTATACTATAAAACGAAAAAAAATTCTATATAAATATAGAAAAATGTAAAATTAGACAATTAAAAACTACAATTAAATGTAGTTTTAATCAAGATCTTTAGTGAATATGCCAATATCGATAAGTCCTGATATTAGAACTAAAATATAGACAATTCTAGTAATTAAAGTACCATCGCCAAATAAGTATTCTACTAAATTAAAATCAAATAGCCCAACTAAACCCCAGTTGATACAGCCTATGATACTGATAGCTAATGCTATTTTATATAATGTGTTCATAATATCCTCCTTTTTAGTTTTATTTTGTACAAAAAAATATAAATTATTCATCATAATAGAAATATTATTTAATATAATTTATCAGAAAGAAGAGTGAGGTGAAAAATGAAAAGGAAACTGTTGTTTCTATTACTTGGCGGATTATTTATTTTAGGCGGATGTGGTACAGTTGGAGAAAAAGATGTTATTAAAGATTTTTCTAAAAAAGTAAATGATTCTAAAGCATATTATATCGAGGGTACTTTAGAAATTGTCAATAATGAAGATGTTTATACTTATGCTGTTAAAGTAAGTTATGCTCAAAAAGATAATTATAAAGTCGAACTTAATAATACGGTCAATAATCATGAACAAATTATTTTAAGAAATAGTGATGGTGTTTATGTTCAAACGCACAAAAGTACACAACTTTTATAAATGAATAATTTTGAGGTTATATCAATTTAAATAGTATCTTATAAATACTGGAATATGTTAAATGCATATTCTTTTCATTTGGAGATTTGGAAATTGCCCCAAACTATAATATTGATAATTTTATTAAATTATTTCAAGAAATATTATTAATAATCGATTCTAATTCTAAAAAGACAATAACCAACTTTGCTAAATATAAAAATCTATTATTTATTTCGTCAAAGTATATGGGATTATCATTATTAGAAAAACAAAAGTTTACAGTAGAAATTTTATTTAATATTTTTCAATGTAATTTTGATAATGATGAAATGAATATTAAAATTAATAATCAATTAAATGCATATAACTACTATTATTCGTTAGATATACTATGAAAGCGAGAATATGTTATTTTTACATCATACTCTCGCTTTTTATTTATTAATTTTAGAATTATTAGTTCTACCGACTACCCAATCCATTGAAACATTATATGTTTTACATATATAGTACAAATTCGTTGTGTTAATTAAATAGTTACCTGTTTCATAACCACTATAAGTAGTTTGTGAAATTTTGCAATCATCAGATAATTTTTGTTGGGAAATTCCTAATTTATTTCTTAATTCTTTTAGTTTTTTACTTATTTTAATTTTATCAGTTGTAAATTTCCCATATTTAATATTATTTCTTATTAAACCACATACGAAATCCAATGAATAATCATACATATTACAAAATTTAATGAGTTTTGGTAATGGTATAGAGTCATGGACAGTTTCCCAAGAACGAACCGCTGAATCTGATACACTAAATATATATCCAAGTTCAGTTTGTATCATCTCTAATTCTTCTCTACAATATTTTATATTATTATCAAACAAATTATCACCAATATTATTTCCTCATTAAATATTAATTTAACTAAAATGTCGAATACTATTCGTTAAAAGTGTGTTATAATAATAAAGTAAAGAAAAAGGAGCATTTTTGATGCTACTTTTCATTTTCAGGCCTGAACAGTTACAAGAAAATTCATGGATTTTTAAAAAATAGTAAGAAAAGATGAAATATAGTTAAGGGAGTAATTTAAATGAATAGTCTAGATTTAACTTTATTGTCTGATGGACAAATTTGGGGTGATGATAGTGAACCCCAATTAGAAGTAATTAAAAAATATGGAACAGAAGCTGCAATTACAGATTTATGTATTTTAACAGGTACTTATTTATTGGAAAATGTTACCCGTATTATGGATGACGATAGATCTTTAGCTGGTAGAACTGGTTGTTTTTGGACTAGATCTGGTGATGCTCGCGGTAATGTTCACGGGGTCTCTGTTGTTGGTCGTGCGTTCAACTTATCTAGTACGGGACGCTATGGTGTTGTACGCCCAGTTTTGCAATCTTCTGTAATCTTTTCTCAAATCTCTCCGAACAGAGTGAGGGGATACAATGGAACCGAAGAAGTAGAATATGGAGAATATCCTCAAAATGCTGCTGATTCGACAATGCAAAAAATATTAGATTTTGAATATATTAGAGGAATGAATAAAACAGGAAGAAGCTATACATTTGACTCGGTAAAATATAATGATTATGATACTGGATTTAAACCTGTAACTTATGAAGAATATGAATATCAAGGAAAGAAATATATTAATATAAAAGCAAACTCTGGTTACGATGGTAGGAGATTCCTACTTTCAAATGGTGGTTTTTATAGAGATGGCGATTATGTTTGGGTAGAAGTATCACCAGTTAAATGGTTGATAGATGATAGAACAGGAATTTTAATTGCAAAAAAGGGATTAGTTTCTGGTATAAGATTTTTTAGTAAGGATTTTGGATATGAGGGTGATTTTAGTAGAACAGAAATGAAAAAATTTCTTAATAAGATTATGCTCCCTGATTTAATTCAGTCTGTTGCAATTACTCGTATTCAAGATATGACGCCAGAGGGGGGGGAACAAGCTGAAAGAAAAAGAAATCCCTATGGTCTAAAATTTGGGCAAGTAAGTGAAGAAGAAATAATAAAAGGTGCAATAGAAAGTGGTATCGCAGTATTTTTACATGGACCCTCATCAGAAGGTAAATCTGCGAGAGTAAAACAAATAGATCCTACATGTGAAATAATATACCTTCGTAATGCAACACCAGATAGTTTAAATGGTAAAAGTGTATATAATGGGTCAACGGGAGAGATGATTGATGTTCCACCAACATGGCTTAAGAAATTACAAGAAAAATGCGAAAAGGAACCAGATAGACTCCATGTAGTGTTTTTTGATGAAATAACAAATGCATTACCAAGTGTTCAAGGTATAGCATTTAATATAATTTTAGATAGAGAAGTAAATGGTATTTGGAAATTACCAGAAAATGCTAGAATTGTAGCAGCAGGAAATGATATGAAAGACTCATTAGCTGCAAATCAGTTAGCAGAACCATTATTCAATAGATTTGCTCATGTATATATTAAAACAACAACTGAAGGTTGGCTAAAGTGGGCAAGTGAACATAATATACATCCAGCAATTTATTCTTACATTGCTTATAAGAAGGGTGAAACATTAAGAAGTAAATATGATGGTGAGAAACCTAATGCTGATCCTAGAAAGTGGGAAATGGCATCTAAAATGCTTTATGCAACAGGAAGTCCAGAAATGTTAAGGGCATTAGTAGGTGAAGATATAACGAGAGATTTTGTACAATTTTGTAATCAACAAGTGATAACATTGGATGATGTGATAAGTGGAAATTATACCGACAGAGATATACAGGCATTAAATACTGCGGAAAGATATGCAACAACTATGGGATTATCACAGGTAGATGATGATAATTTAGAAAAAGTTAGAGAATTTGTTACAAGATTAGGAGCAGAGTTTGGAGCAATTTTTGATGCTTTATGGACACATGGCGATGAAAGTAAATTAGAAAGACTTGCAG